>ERZ780157.712-NODE-712-length-41086-cov-3.114377_pt1 | contig 41086 bp, 52 predicted proteins | sample MGYA00511169_ERZ780157 | MGnify/ENA primary metagenome ERZ780157 (study PRJEB29588, sample SAMEA1965149) | human gut metagenome | biome: human gut; feature: human-associated habitat; material: faeces | place: Denmark | collected 2008/2010 ...
CCTGTCGCTGGGTGGACTACCCGATCACGGACGTGCTTCAGATGATGGGTCGCGCGGGCCGTCCGCAGTTCGACACGGAGGGCGTGGCGTGCGTGCTGGTGCACGACGTGAAGAAGAACTACTACAAGAAGTTCCTGTACGAGCCGTTCCCCGTGGAGTCCTCGCTGCACAAGCAGCTCCCCGACAACTTCAACGCCGAAATCGACGCGGGCAACCTGAAGACGGTGCGCGACGTGTTCGACTACCTGTCGTGGACGTTCTTCTACCGCCGTCTGATGAACAACCCCTCGTACTACGGGCTGTACTCGGACAAGCTGGAGGACTTCCAGCGCTTCCTGCTGGACCTGATCCTGTCGGTGCTGAGGGAGCTGGAGCAGTCGAAGTGCATCCAGCTGACGGACGACCAGTTCATCAAGCCGCTGCCGCTGGGCCACATCGCCTCCTTCTACTACGTGTCGCACAAGACGGTTCGCTTCTTCTCCGACGAGCTGTTCACTGTCGAAACCGTGCCGGAGCTGCTCGCGCTGATCTCGAGGGCGTCGGAGTACGACCCCGCGCCGCTGCGCCACAACGAGAACAACGAGGTGGAGGAGTTCGCGCGCAATCTGTACTGGCCCGTGGAGAGCGACATGTCCTTCGACGACGCGCACACCAAGGTTTTCGTGCTGCTTCAGGCGTTCATGCTGCGTCTGCCGCTGCCCGTCACGGACTTCCTGAACGACCAGAACAGCATCATGGACAACTCGATCCGTCTGATCAACGCGCTGATCGACATCGCCGCCTACCTGAAGCTCTGGAACCAGTTCAGGCTGCTGCTGGAGTGTATGCCGTACCTGATTCAGGCGTTCATGCCGTACGACTCGGAGTTGGTGCAGCTGGATGGCGTGAACCCGGCCATCGCCAAGCGACTGCGCAAGGAGGGCGTGACGACGCTGAGACAGCTGAGGGAGGAGGTCCCGATCGAGGAGGCGATGAGTGCGTGCCGTGTGGAGTCGAGCATTGCGGCGAAGGTGGGTGTTTTGGAAGGGAGTGATGTGTAGGTGATCAAGGCATTCCACAACTTGCCCGAATTGTTGATGGACGTGGTGGTGGTCATGGACAAGGAGAAGGTGGTGGATCCGAAATCCCTCGTGCTTTTGTCAAACCGTGAGTACACGGTGCACGTGACGCTCCAGCTCAAGAAGAAGGTGCCGCAGCGCGTGAACGCGCCTCGTTTCAAGAAGCCGAAGAACTACTCGTACTTCATCGTGATCGAAAACAGTCGGGGCGACATTCTGGTAGGCGTGGTGGCGGCTCGTGACGTTTAGGCGTGGAGACGCGCGTCGGTGATTCACAGCTCGACGGTGAAGCTGAGTCTGTTGCTGGAGGCGGCTGGCGAGGAGGCGTTGACGGTGCGTGTTGTTTGCGATTCGGTGAAGGGCATCGATGTGACGCAGGAGATGAAGGTGCGCGTGACCGGCGATGAGGAGGAGCTGAAGAATGCAGAGTTGAAGGGAGTGGAGGTGAAGGATGCCGTTGACGAGGAGCTGAATGACAGCGAGTTTGACGACGACGATATTGAGTATGATGAGTATCTCGCTAATTGGTGTGTTTGTGCTTCACTCAACTGCTCGGATGGCAGATACTCTTCCATGGAGATTGAACAAGAAAGAAACGTTCTCTCCCAGACTACGTACGTTTCATACTACCGGTTCTTGGTGATGCAGGTGTAGCGGTCGGCGTTCCTCCTTACAGGTAGTGACGGACTGAGGAGCATCGATTTGGAGGAAACAAAACAGTTCTATGGTCTCGCAGTAAGCGTAACTCTTTCGTTTGATTGCAGATTTCGGCACTTGGCGATCTCCTTGGCTTTGTGGGTACGGGAAAGGTGCTGGCGGATATCATTTGTCATAAGGAAAACCGCTTCATTATTCGGATTGAAGAGAAGTGTGTGCTACGCTCTTTCGGTCAAGAGTAGATATCTCTCCCAGGTCATTGCTGCGTTCTCTCTAATGGGATCCTACCAGGAAAGGCCGTGCCGTATTTCCTGTCTCGGCTCCTACACCACTCTCATGTCCGCTGTACACAAACTGAATTCTTCTTCTCTCTAGTAAGTGTTTGAATACAAACAGGAGCACATCTGATTTACAAATCCTCAATGTCCTTCTCCAGCGAAGAGGGACAAATCGCTTTCAATTTGCAGTCGCTGCACTTCGGTTTGCTGCCACAGATTTGCTGCCCAAAACCCACAAGAAGCACATTCACCACTTCCCACAAGTCCTTCGGGAGCCAGGACTCGAGCGCCACGCGCGTCTCCTCCGGCGTCTTCGTATCCACCCAGTGAAGTCGGTTGCAGATGCGGTGCACGTGGACATCGACGCCAATTCCGTCGTTCTTCTTCCACGCGATTTGCAGCGCCAAATACCCCATCTTTGGTCCCACGCCGGGCAGCTTCACCAGTCCTTCGATGGTGTCCGGTATATCGCCGCCGTAGTCCTGCAGAAGAACGGCCGTCGTTCTCTTTATGTACTGCGCCTTGCGCTTATAAAATCCCACGGGGCGTATCAGCTTCTGCAATTCCTCTTCGTCAGTTTCCATGATGTGCTCTGGCGTCAAGCCATACTCGCGAAGTCTCTTCACGGCAGCCGACGTCACCTACACCGTCACCGTGGTAGAGTAAACGCACTTCATCCTTCGTTTGAGAAGACAACATCAGTCCGATGAGGATTTGGTAACGGTACACCTTTGGTTCGGCATTCGGATCTCCAGAACACTCCGCTCCCTGCGTGTCAACGGGAGCGTCGCGTTTACTGCGCATCTCCTCTATGAGCTATTATTAAGGTTCCATAAGCAGTACCGTACTTTGTATTCCTTTTCAAACAGCTCTGGTTTCTGCGCTTTCACCTCTTCCTTCTTCTTGTCTTCCTCCTTCTTTTGGGTTTTCTTACGCTTTCTATGTTGTCACGAATCATCTGTAAAGCACAACTGCGCAGTTGTATCCTCCTCGGACGAAGAATCGGGGAAGTAGCTGCTCTTCCTTTGTCTCTTAGCGGGTGCCATTGCGATAGCGAATTCTCTCCGGAAAATGGAAAAGCGGAGAGATAAACGGCGTGTGAGAAGAAACATGACAGTCACAAGACGTGTAAGAGACATGACACGGAGTGAAATGATGCGTAAGAAGCGTAGTACTCAAGGAAAGGGTATGCGAAAAGAAACACAACACTAAAGGAAACGGAGCAAAAGGGCTATATATCCAATAGAGCAGGTTGCGAGTTTGACTGTTCCCTTGATGCACTGTCGTATCGACGAACCTCCAAATTGGATTCGTAGTTGTTGATGATCTTCACCCAGTTGTTGTCCTCACTAAAAAGAAGCACGCACTTGACACACTTCTCGTTGCACACCATTCTTTCCAAATCATACACCACGTTGGGGTAATCATGACTGACTCGTTTCAAAACCAGCGAAAGTATGGGCAGGTTCTCGAAGGAGTTGTCCTCCGTCGAACGGCTGTACGACAGCACGATGCGCGCCCGCGCCTGCGACTCCTCCAGCTTCTTCTGCGCTCCTTCTCCGTACGCCAGCATCGACGCCAGCAACTTCCTACGCCTCACCCGCACGCACAGCACCAACGTGTCGATGTTGTCCTGGTCCTTCCACGTCACGCCCTTCTCCGTCCAGGACTCCGAGTGGCAGATGTCGCGGTAGTGCTGAAACGACCCGTTCATCAGCGCGATGCACGTGCACAGCGGCTTGATGTCCTTGATCGCGCTCGTGTTGAAGAACGTGATGCTCACGCTGCTCACCGTGTCCTTCTCGCCGTAGTTCGTGTTCGTCTCCAGCGAGAACAGGATCGTCGGGCAGCAGTGGACGATCGTGAACAAGCCCGGAATCGCGTAGTGCGACGGGTGGGGGTCTACGCTCGTCACGCGCGTGGCGACGCCTACCGAGAGAGTTGTTCTTCAACTGCCATGTCACCGTCACGTGGATGGTGTTGCGGTTGAATGTGTCCACCATGCGGAACACGACGTCGCTCTTCTCCGCCTTGCTCTGCAGGTGGTCCGCGTCGCGGATCAGCTCGTTCTGCATCGTCGTGCGGTATGCGGAGTTGTACTCGCTGCGATGAGCGAAGAATGCGCGGAGCTTGTCGACGAATTGCTGATTCTCACCTTTGCGTCATTTCCGCTCTGTGAACATACAGGACTGCGCGCCCAGCAAGTGGGACGAAAGACTCATGTCGTTCACCTCGTCGCCTCCGTCCAGCATCTTCAGGTTCAATTGGGTGAGCCAATCACTGTGCTGAACTAGGACTCAAGAGGAAAACGAATTCGCACTCCCCTGGATATCGTTGTTGTAGAAAAGACAATTTGAAACGGCAGGATCCGGGTAGGAAATCGGGTACGACTCAGGCAGTTGGGGTGCTGGCGCCGGCGCGTCATTCATATAATAGTGGCCCTGAAGACCCATATCACCGTCGGCCCTCAGCTGGGAGCCCGCTTGCGTCAAAGCCTGTGATGCAGAGAGTGTGGAGATGACAGGATGTTGCGTGACCGACGGCAATGGCTGGGGCTGTATAGCAATTTGCTGCACCATAGGCATCGGAGGAGTATAGAGTGAAGAACTCTCCCTGGCAGCAAGCTCTCGGTTGCGTCGCTTGCTCTGACGCACCTTGTACACTTTGCAGTGAACGTGGGGTGGAGGCTTCTGGCAGTTGCACACGCAGCAGCAAATACCCAAACAGCGGGGACACTTGAAATTTGGGTCATTCGGAACCGTCTTGATTTTGAATTTCTTGTACAACTGCTGCAAGCAAAAAACGCGTTTGCAGAACGCACATCGAACTCGGCCCTTCCTCTGTCCGCACTGCGCCTTACCGCATAGATGGCATGTACGAATCAGACCGTTTCCATCCCTCTCCTCTCCCTCCTCATCCCTGTAAGGAGGCATGTAACCATTCATGTTCGGATTTCTATTTGTCACCCGTTTCCCGTAGCTTCTCACAGTTGGTATATTGCTGCAGTGAATAGATACGAAACGGCAGCAGTATTCAAAACGGATTATGTGGTTTCCACGATTCCACGATTTGAGAAAGCAGTCAAAACGCAGTAGTACGTGGTGTTGCATTTCCAAAACGAGTGCAATTCTTCATGTGACATGAGGAGACGCAACAAACACAATCAGTTCTCATTTGGTTTGTACACCTTCACGTCCACCTTGTTGTGGGAACTGAATCCTGTTCCACCGCTCTCCAGCACGACGAAGTCCTTCTTCTTCAACACAGGAGCCTGGCACACATAGCACTCCTTAGAGGACCCCACAAACTTCTTAAAGCACTCTCCGCACAGAACATGGCCGCATCCCTTGATAGCGATCACTTGCTGGTAGGTGAACTGCTTCATGCAAGCGGGACAGGCGAATCTACGTGAAAGCGGAGTGAAAATCAGTACACCTTCTCCTCCTTGCCGTCGATTTCTGAAAAATGCAGAGTGATCAGCTTCTTTAGGGAAATCTCGTGACTCCCGCTGGGACACGCAATCTCCTTTGAGGGCTACGTCATTACGGAACGAAGGTGCGTACCCTTTTCACGGTTACTTTCACTTCCGGGGTATTCTCAGGCAGCCAGAAGTTCATCTTCAGACTCTTCTCCTCCTCTGTGCGATCGTCGTAGTTTCGACTCAGCTTCTCCACCACCTCCTTCATTTCGCGGAACTTCTTCTCCTCTTTCGTCTCCGTGCTCGCTGTGAAGAGCTGTGTCATTAGAACGGAATCATTTCACTACTGTCTTCTGTTGCGACCCTTCAACGGATTGCTGCTTCTCGATGGAGTCACAAATGGAGCCCTGAACCGTTTTCACCTGCACTTCCGCCTCTTGCTACAGATAAAGGAATAGTTTTGCAATCAACCTGCAGTTCGTCCATCTGCTGTTCATACAATTCGAGTTGTTCCTCGTACTCCTTCTTCTTGGCGAGCAGATATTTGTAGATGCATTCTTTGCAAAACAGATGTCCCTGTTCACTAGAGATGAGTTGTCACGGAAAACGACAAGTACCAGCACATCGGAGAAGACACGTGATGGAGGCAGAGAGAACAGCAGTCGAAGGGTTTTACAGAATCGGATCCGTAGATCAGGCTTTGTGATCCCGTTCTACGCTTATAACGATGCAGCACAACGTACGCGTTCTTCTTCTTCTCGTGGTATCCTATATATGTTTGCGAATTTGAGTTCTTTGAGTGACGAGGCATTGTCTGGACTCAGCTAACAAACAGCGCCATTCACTTCACAAGGGCAATAAAGAGCATCACATGAATCACAACGAAGTACAGCACAAGAATCTTCCTCAACTCGGGCGGAAGACGGTAATAGCTGCGCTTGAATCGGTTGTACATGAATCGAATCTTCGCATCGGGTCGCATTCCCTTCTACATGTCATTATCGAGAAGTACGTCCACCTTCTTCAGCAGAGGCGAATCATCATTCTCCGAATCATCCGAATCAATCTCGTTGTTGCGATTTCGCGTCACAGGTCTCATGTTGATGGATCTACGTCTAACCCGCGCCTCCATCACGCACATATTGGGATTGTTGAGATGCTCCGCCGCCTCCACCTTCTTCTGCAGTTCGTTGTTGAGCGTGGTTAAGTGCAGGTTCTTCTGCTCCGCCGACGCCAGCAGGCCCTTCAGACTGTCCACCGACTGGCGCAGCGAGAGGAGCTCGTTGGGGGAGGACTGCTGGTCCTGTTCCTGGCGCGTCTGAAGCTGCTTCTCGAACCTACCCCTCAATGCCTCCATTCATGCTCACGCCGCTCTCTGTGATATAGCACTATCATACTCCTGCTGTAAGGTGCTGTGCTCGTTCTGTAGCGCCTGCAGGTGGTTGTACAGCTCGATCAGTTCGCTGTCCTTCCTGTCCAGTTCGTTGTTCTTCTCGTTCAGTTCCTTCTCCAGCGGAAGGAGGGCATTCAGGCGCGTCTGCAGCTCCGCACTACATCGTTACCCTTCCCTCGCTCTCTCACATGGTGTTCTCTCTCTCCTCGATTCCCTCCTTCAACGTCTCCACCTCTCCGCTCTCCTTCTTCTCTTCGTTCTTTGCTGTCGCCTCTTCCAGCGCTCGAATCCGCTCCTGCGCCTCCTTCAGGTTCCGTTCGTAGTCACCCTGGAGTTTCTGAGCGTGGTCGCGCGCGGCGTTCAGTTCGTCTTCCTTCTTATTCAACTCGCCGTCCTTCTTGTTCAGCTCCTTCTGTAGCTGAGGCAGGATGTCCAAACGCGTCTGCAGCTCCGCACTACAACGTGACTCTTCTCTCACTCTCTCACATGGCGGCATCCTTCGCCTCCACCTCCTTCTTCAACGCCTCCTTCGCCTCCTCTTCGTCCTCCTTCACTTCCTCCTCGCTCTTCTTCAGCGCCTCCTCCAGCGCGCGAATCCGCTCCTGCGCCTCCTTCATCTCTCCGTCGTGCTTGTTCTTCACCAGCAAGAACTTCTTGCGACGACTCTCCTCCTACGCCTCACACGCCCCTCTCTCCCTCACATCTCCCTTCATCGCCTCGATCTCCTTCTTCTTCCCCTCCAGCTCCGTCTTCAGCAGGTCCATCAACTGAACGTCGTTCTTCAACTGCTCCACCTCCTGCTCCAACTACACCTCACTCCACCGCCTCTCGCCCACCTCACACACTCTCGTCTCCCTTCCCTTCAGCGTCTCGTTCAACTGCTGCAGCGACGACTCGCTCTGACTCCCCTGACTTCGCACCGCCTCCAGCTCCTTCTCTGCCTCCTCCACCTTCGTCTTCATCTCGCCTAGTCTCGCCTCCTTCTCCTCCTCGCTCTTCTTCACGTCCTCGTAGCTCGCGTCCTTCTGCTCCAGCAGCACGCGCAGCTCGCTCTCAATTCCCTTGTGCTTCTCCACCTCCTCCTGCAGCTCCCTCACACTCGCCTCGTTCGTCTCGCGCGCCACCGTCAACTCCTCGTTCGCTCGGCTCAGTCGATCCACCTCCGCCCTCAGCTCGTCGTCCTCGCCCTTCACCTCCTCCAGCTCGCGGTTGATGTTCGACAGCGCGATGGTCAGGCGCTGGTTCTCGTCCTCCTTCTGGTTCAGCAGCTTGTTGCACTCGCCCACCACCTTCGTCTTCTCCTCGTGGATCGTCTCCTCCATGCTCTCCAGCTTCTCGCCCAGCTCCGTCGCCGTCGTCTTCTCCTTCGTCAGCGCCTCCTCCAGCGCCGTCGTTTTCTGCCTCTCCGCGATGAGCGAGGTGTTCAGCTCGCCGTTCTCGTCGTTGAGGTGCTGCACCGCTTTGGTCAGCTGCTCGTTCTCCTTCTGGAGGGTAGTGAACTCCGTGTGAAGGGTGCTGAGTTCCGTTTGGAGGGTGGTGAGTTCCGTTTGGAGTGTTTGCACGGACTGCTCCTTCTCGCTCTGGAGTCGCTGGATGGTTTCGTTTTCGCTGGCAGAAGCATTGTTGCGTTCTTCAGTGATTCTCTTCAACTCTTCTTCCAAGCTCGTCTTCTCCTCGCCTGCCTTCTTCAGCGCCTCTTCCAAACTCGCCTTCTCTCCCTCCAATTCACCCTTCTCCTTCTTCAGTTCTTCCAGTTCCTCCATTCCACTCTTCTCCTCCACCATTCTTGCTTCTAACTCGCTCTTCTCTTGTTTCATCTTCTCCATATCCGTTTGCAGGGCGGCGATCTCTTCTTTGTTGGTCTTCAATTCCTCTTCCAACTCACCGTTCCTGTCAGCCGCCTTCTTCAGCGCCTCCTCCACGCTCTCCTTCTCTTCCGTCACCTTCTTCAGTCTCTCTTCCACAGCCTCCTTCGTCGCGTTCAGTTCGCTCTTCTCTTTCACTTTCTCTTCCAGCTCGCTCTTCTCTTCCCTCAATCTCTGCACCTCCACTTCTAATTCACTCTTCTGCTCTGTCACCTTCTTCACTTCCTCTTGCAAGGACACAATCTCTTCTCCATTCCTCTTCAATTCCTCCCCCAACTCACCGTTCTTCTCCATCACTTTATCCATCTCACTTCGCACTCTCTCCAACTCGCCGTCCAAATCCACTTCCCTCTTCTCTTCCAATGAGGACTTCAATTCGCCCATTCTCAGCAATTCCTTCTCCAACTCGCTCGTCTTCTCCTTCAACGCGTTTCTCTCCTCGCTCACCTTCTTCATCTCCTTCTGCACGTCGGAATATGCTTCGCTCTTCTCCTTCACTTCCTCCTCACTCTTTTCAAGCTGCTCCTTCAACGTACGAATCTCTTCCTCTTTTGCCTTCAGAGAATCGGATGTACTTTCCTTCTCACTGCTCACCGAATCACTTCCTCCCTTCTCCAGCTGCTCCTTCAGCTGTTGAATCTATTCCATCACTGCATCACAATGACACTACTTCCGCGTCCTTCTTATGACAATCCTCCTGAAGTCGCTCATAATCGTGCTTCATCACATTCGCCTTTGTGATGATTGTGCTCGCCTTCTCCAGCTTCTCCTTGTACTTCTTCAGCTACACATCACGGAATACCGTTAACTTCACCTGCTCATGACAAACAAGACGATCTATTCATCATATCCCTCCTCTTCCACTACCCTTTTGAATCACCTGATTATCCGCCTTCAGCTGCTGATTCTCCGTAATGAGCTTCTCCTTGTCGTCCTTCCTCAAATCATCTAGCTTTATCTTCAATTTTTGCAACTACGTCATTATCAAATGAAAGCGAATCCACTTCATTCTCAAGATCATGATTCTGCAACGAAAGACGGCGAATCTCTTCCGTCTTCATTTGTATAATCGTGTCTCGCTGCTGAAGCTCCAGCCGTAACTCCTCGTCCTGACCCCCATCGCCAAAACCGGCAGCGCCACTCCTTTCACTCGGAGTCATCTTGGAATCGTCCTCGTCGGATAACTCTAGCAACTAAGCAATGTTCACATGGCGAACCCAGATCATCGTCCATTTGGAAGGCATCGTTGTTCTGGTTTCCGTTATCGTCCGAATTCTCATCCGCTCCCCATCGCAGATTTGAAAGAAACATAACAAATGGATCGATTATAGATAAGTGCTCTCCGATTACTGGGCGTAGCAGCTGCCAGGGCCGGAAGGAGCGCTTCTGCCACGCTCGTTGTTCGCGGGAGCAGCAGGCACACCTCTCTTGTTCAGCAAGCAGCGGAAGTGCATGTAACGGCCGGGAGCAGCCTCCACATCGTTCACCTCGCGAGGAGACCAGTAACGCTCGGCGAAGGCACCCGCACGAGGCCACACCGTGTTGTACAGATCAGACACGTCGACCGTCTCAGCCCACATGCACGCCTCGCCTCCCAGCACGAGCTCCTGCTCCGCAGGAACGTCGGTGAACTCAAACGGCTCGTCCTTGTAGATGTTCTGCCATGTCTGGTCCAAGTGGTCCAGGTACATGATCGGGTCCGAAATGATCACGCGGTAGCCGTTCTCCACCACGTTCTTCATCGTCTTCTTGTTCATCCACGTCTCGATGATGGTGCTCTTGTCCAGGGCAGTGCCGAAGTTCAGCCACACCTCCTCCCAGTAGATTCCGTTGCGCTGGTTCTCCATCACCATCTCATGAACCTTCTTCACGAAGTACTTGTACGTCTCGTGGTCCGTGAAGTTGTTCTTCTGCATCCACTCCACCACGTGCTGCGTCTTCTTCCAGCAGCTCGTGTCCACCTCGTCACCTCCCATGTGGTAGTAGTTGTCGAAGAAAATGCCCTTGCCCTGTTCCTTGCCGGACCACTCGTCCAGCACGCCATGAATCAACTCCCAGGTCTTCTCGCTAGTGGGATCCAGGGGCTCGGAGCACGTCTCGCTGGGGCACACCTCGGGATAGCCCTTGCACCAAGAGGCCTCGTGTCCGGGCACGTCCATTTCGGGAATCACACGAATACCGCGCATGCGGGCGTATTCCACAATCTCCTCCAGATCCATGATGGAGTATCTCTCCATGGGGGTGTACGAACCCTCCCACCACTTCGGATAGGCTTCAGACTGAACGGGGTTCGACTGAGAGTCCGTAAGGTGCCAGTGAAGGACGTTCAGCTTGGCGTAGGTCATGGAGTCGATGAGACGCTTGATGGAGGGAAGCGACTCGTAATGACGAGCCGTATCCATAAGGATACCGCGGTGAGGGAAGCGGGGAGCATCGTTGATCTGCCAAGGAGCGTTACGGATGACGTAGGTCAGCGTCTCGTAATCGAACTCAATCAGCTGGGAAAGCGTCTCGAGACCGTGCATCGCACCAAAGGCGTTCGTCGCGGTGATGATAATGTCGGAGCCGTCCTCGGGAATCTCGAGAGAGTAGGACTCGTCAATTCCGAGCTGGAGCTCCGTCTTGTCCTCCTTCACAGTGACGCGCGCCTGCTTGATTCCACTCTCCACAATCTCCGACTTGCGATCGAAGACGAGATCGTAGTATCTCTGGAACGCGCTAATGAGCTCGTTGGACTGGGCGGGCGTGGAGAAGCGGAAATGGTAAGCATCAACCTTAACCGTCTTGTCTCCGTGCTTGTACTCCTTCGGAAGAGGCCAGATGTTGGGCATGTCAGCCGCAGTGGCAACCACGCAGATGATGGCGAATAACGCGAAAAGTCTCATACAAAAGAAAGAATTTGTGAAGATCTGGATTCGACAGTCCTCACGGAATCCGCGGTTAAACACAATTAGCCGGCGGGACAGATCAACCCTGCGTTTCGTTGAATTGTGTTTCACTCCTCAGTTGCCGTCTTCGGCCAAAAAACGACAAACACGTCGTGGATACACTGCACCTGCAAAGAAACAACGAACAACGGAAAAAGACTACAATCGTTCATAAGAACAAATAATGGCTCCACAGACGGGGCATCTGCTGTTTGAGCCGCATCGTGCACATAGCTCGTCTTCACAAGGATACACTCTCACCGTCGCCTTCTTGTGACACAGGCTGCAGGGAATAGCGTAGCTCACTTCGGCAGGAAGCTCCTCGTCCGAGTGGTCCGGCACCTCCTTCGGCAGGCACTCTCTTTTCACCGCTTCGCCATTCTCCTGATACTGCGATTCCCGCGGAATGAGCATTGATGGTTTCACAATATTGCTCTTTTTCATCCGATTCACCGCCTCCGTCAGCTCGTTCACGACAATTCGCTGCGCGGATGATACAGGCTTCTCGGAAGGCAAATCCTCTTCCTCTGCAATAGCTATTGGGTCCTGATCCTGCGGAGAGTCTTCAGGCGCCGTCCTCGGCTTGTGGCGAGGAGCTGGCGGGAGAGCGGGAAGTGGCGGGCTCTCCGGAGAATCTGTCGTGCCCTGGGTTCCGGTTGGAGTGGAAGAAGGCACGGAAGGAGTGGAAGAAGGCGCGGAAGGGGTGAAAGAAGGCACAGAGGGAGTAGAAGAAGGCACAGAGGGAGTGGAAGAAGGCACGGAAGGACTCTCCGTGGCTGCAGGAACCGGTGAAACCGGCTCAACCACCGCCGGAGTGGGAATCAGGTCAGGCACAGACGGCATCTCCGAGACCACGACGGACGAGGCCTTCTCTGCAGGGAGAGGCTCCTCCGAACGCGGGGTGACGTCCATGTGAGCCATCACTGGATGGGCATTGCTCATAACAGTCACGGGAAGAGGCGCATTCACGCTCGACGTCAGGGTGTTCGTGGGTGTGGGCTGGTCGATCACGAGGACGGACGGCGCCGTCGGGGTGTGATCCAGAATGTTGCTGTCCGTGATGTCCACAATGACGGGCTGGTTTGTGGACGATGTGTCGGGAACAACGGATGCACGACCTGGCAATGCGAAGGGATCCTGTTGCTGCAGCTGCTGATACACGGCTTGATAATCGTTCTCTCTACCAGTGAGGAACGAAAATGAAGAGAACAAGAGAGGCGCCGAAGGATTCCCGGAATCACTCGGTGTATCACCTAAATTGGTGGAAGTGATTCCCGTTACAGGCAGACTCGGTTCCACGGAAGGATTCACCTCAATCGTCGTCGGCTCAAACACATCTACTTCTAATTCGACCAGCACGCCTTCTACGAGGTACGGGTACCGAAGCCGTTGCCTTTGTCGGTTTCTGTATAAAGAGCGATAAGAGAGCGCCTGCAACTCACAAGGAATACGAAAATCCACATAAGAGAACACAGACAGCAACAACGAACTCAAAATACTGGAGAGTCAGTATATCGAGATAGAAGTATGATAAGAAGCTGACCCCACAATCCGTGAAATAGGAAGAGGGGATTTTGGATCCGAGAAAGCAAAATCCAACAGCAGTCAGGATGAATACGAAATAGAACAGCACAAACCATCCCCTAGTCGTTAAACGCAACAAGAACGAATACGTATTCCCTTTTCGAGTGACCAAGAGGGATATGCTGACGAGCGCATACGAAAAATCCAAGAAGCATAGGGCCACTCGCATCTATTCATGAATGCACTCCATACACCCCACCATTACCCAAATTGTTGCGATATTCCAATAGTGCATCACGTCCTGTGATAGCAGAAACCACAGAAAGCCACACGGAACACAGAGATTAATCACAATATCTACTAAAATTGAAAACACGTAGAAACTACATATCATAATCCCCACTCCACGCCAAACCCATTCATTCTCTTTTTGACATCTTTACAAAAACACCCCGATTTCGGGCAAGAAGCCAGTGAAAGGAAAACACTGTTCCGACACAAATCCGGATGAACACAATCTTCAAACACATTGATCTGGATGATTCCATGTCCATTCGCACTTCAACTAGCCCCATATCCAAAGGAGCGGGATTCCACGTTATTTATCTCACATCCAATTCACACATCCATTTGCCAAAAGGGAGCAGGATCCCATCCATCCCTCCCACTCATTCTTTCCACCTTGTGTCTTTTGAGATGAACGACGATTGGTCGGGTGACTGGTTTGATAACACACCAACGAAGAAGGGTAGGCCTCGCGATTTGCTGTAGTTGTCTAATTCGTTGTAGCCGATTCCTGGTCCGATGACGACGATTTCGGCACACAGAAGAAGGGAGTTGTACAGCGCTCCGCGTCCAAATCGAGCAAAAGTAGGACCTCTTAACGAATTGCTTACTGCGGCAGAATACGACTGGGATGATGACTGGAATGATGCGCCTCAGACATCCAGTGCTGCACCAAGCCGCTCAAAGGGAAAGACGTCCTCGAAGAGTCGTGTTTCATTCCTTTCGTGATGGGTTAGCGTTTGATGACTGGGACATGTCTTCGGGAGATGAGAAGAGCGGAAATGGCGTCGATGACTGGGATGTGGCTCCGAGAAGAGCTCGCTCCACCAAGTCGCCTTCAAAGCCAAGTAAACCATGATCCCATTCGTTAGACGTAGCAGTGGATGACTGGGCTGATGAACCCGCTCCAACCAGTCGAGTTCATCCTCAGAATTCACCCGTAGACGACTTCGCCGAAGCAGCTTCGGAAGTGATGCCTCAGCCTCAGTCTTCTGTGATGACCCCTCAGCCGCGTAGGCAGTGCTGCGTTTCGCTTTAGAATAGACAAGACGGGTCGCAAGAGAAAGATCGAGCCCATGCCGGTACGGATTCTCTTCCTCCCTCATCATCAGGACGCCTTCGCCATTCGCTCCACCAAGGGCAGAGCGCGCTCCAACCGTCGCAAGCAGCAGGCAGAAGTCCAGGAGGACGAGGAGCCCGTCGAGACAAAGGAGGAGGAGGACGATTTTTTCGGCGCGTCGTCGGCGCCAAAACAGCACGAGCGTCGCCACGTGGACGCGTCGTTCAGCGAGTTCAACCAAGTCTCCGAGGACGAGCCCGACAAGAAGACGGAGGAGGGCGGCTCCTTCTGGGACGAAAAAGAGGACGATTTCTGGGGTTCTTCGTCTGCCGCGTCCACGAAGAAGAAGGTGGATTCGCGCGTGGACAAGATTCTGGACGATTTCGGGAGCATGTTCCAAATCAAGGTGTCGGACAACGTGCACGAGAACGTGAAAAGTGGGGGTGATGTGGGGACGTGAGGGTTAGAGGGCGCGGACAGTCTGATGAAGATGGGCTCCTCGCTGTGGGGCGGGTTCACCTCGCTGCTGGGCGAGGAGTACCGACTGAACCTGACGTTCGTGTTCGACGGCAAGGAGTACCGCGCCAAGGTGCGTGTGGTGAGAGTGTGTGAGGTGTAGAAGAAGATCGCCGAGGGCGGCTTCTCCGTGGTGTATCTGGTGTGCGACGCGAGCGAGCGCGAGTTCGCCGTGAAGACGATGAACGGGTCCTCGCCGTCCGTGGTGAAGGAGATCGAGCGCGAGGTGAAGTTGCTGAAGCTGCTGAAGCACCCCAACATCATGCCCGCTCTCGGCTTCACCAAGCAACAGTCACCGTAGTCGTGCTGTGGGGGAGTGAAGGGTAGAGAAGGCGTGCCGACATACAACCTCCTCACGCCGTTCTACAGGGACGGTTCTGTGTGGGACGAGATCGAGAAGCTGAACGCGGATCCGGTGCGTGTGTGGACCTTCACGGAGGAGCGTTGTCTGCGCATCTTCCTGCAGGTGTGTCGCGCGGTGAAGGTGCTGCACGACAAGGGGCTGGTGCATCGCGACATCAAGCCGCACAACGTCATGCTTCAGCGCGAGGGCGGCAAGGAGAAGGCGATTCTCATTGACTTCGGCTCGGCGGGCGTGTTGGACGTGCCGGTGCGTGATCGCAGAGAGGCGAGCGCGATCAAGGTGGAGGTGGTGGTTGGGAGTGAGGCGTAGGAGGACGCAGAGAAGCACTGCAGCGCGGCGTATCGTGCGCCTGAACTCTACGACCCGCGTCCCGGCATGAACAGTGGTGTGCAGTGGTTCTTGATGACCCATAGTCGATGGCGGTGTGGACATTTGGGCGTTGGGCTGCACGCTGTATGCGATGGCGTTCGGCACGTGTCCGTTCGAGAGTCCGGTGGAGGGCATTATGAAGCTGGCGATCCTGGACGCGAACTTCAGCTTCCCGAAGAACAACACGTACCACTGCTGCTCGTTTTCCAACCCGTTCTGCAAGTTCATCCGGATGATGCTGCGACTGAACATCGAGGACAGAATCACCATCGACGACTGCATCGAGAAGACGCAGTTGCTGATCGACCACTGTCCGAAGCACGAGGTGTACTGGGGTGTTTGTTTGAAAGGAGTGTGACTGCCTTCGGTTGTAGAATCGAAAAAGCCGCCTTCATGGAGTATCGAAACAATAGAAGTGCCATCCGTGTAGAGTCGTGAGAAAAGAGAAGTTCATCGGAAACGCATTCCTTCCGGGAAATTTCCCGTAATAGGTGGCGGTATTCCCTTATCTTAGATTGGGTACATAACTTTTGGAATTGATTGTATTTCTAAGTATCCTGAAAAGCCCATGCATTCTATTCTTCTCTTGTTGTGGCTTTTTCTCTTTGCATCTGTGAGCGCGGATTCAAGGAAGTGGAATTGCGATCATGTTAACGTTACCGCAACTGTCAATCAAGAGATGGAGCCGATCGCTTGTAGAATACGCTACAATACTAATCCTTACATTTTTCCGTCATTACCCGCAGGTGTCACGGCTCGAATTGTAGACGATGCCAGTGGCCTCAGGATAGTCATTAGTGGCACTCCAACGGTTGCGCTCCAAACAACGCTGTTTACACTGAAGTATGCGAAAGAGGTCACATTTCTGCATATCGGTGTGATTGGAAAACCAGCCTCTCTAAACTACGGCTTTGATTACATGGTCGTGTATGCTGGTCTTCCTATGGAGCCTCTGTATCCTCGTTCCGATGCCATGCTAGCGAGTTTTACGATTACCCCTTCTCTTCCTCAGGGTGTTGCGTTTGACCCACACACGGGTATCATATCTGGATCGTTCCCTGACGAGTCTACGAGTGGTGTGCAATACAGCGTTACTGGATCGAATGGAATGGGATCCGTTTCCACGTCATTCCGATTCATCGTTGCTTCAAGCGGGGATATGACGGAGAATGGGTTTACGTCTTGTCACTGGCTTGTGAGTATGGAATGTACTGTGCCACCGGAGGAGTTCTTCTACACCACCCCTCCCACACTCTGTCAGCACGAAATGCAGCTGGCGTTCAACAACACGTTTGAGGAGCGCGTGTACCCGTGGCCTGGACTTGATTCCCGTTTCCAGATCAACTACGTGTCGCAGTACTACGGATTCCTCAATATCATTATTCCCGGCATGTATACCTTCTCTCTCCGAGCTGACGACAACGCTGTCATGTACATCGATTCTCTGGAGAAGCCGCTCATCAAGCTGAAAATGTGTTATGAACTGACGAACGACACCGCTACAATTCAACTGTCGAAAGGGCGTCACATCTTCCTGGTCAGGTACACCCAAGTGACGGAATCTGCTGTTCTGGACGTGCGAGTGTCTTCTGCTGACGCCGGCATTGACGACCAAGTTCTGGACAGTCGCATGACGAAGGTCGGTGGACGCGGTCCCACTTTCATTTCCTATTCTCCAATCGTTGGGTATGCTGGCGTCGCTCTTCAGGGCTATACTCCCGAAAGATCCTCTGGTGTCGTGGATTCGTGGTCCGTAGCCCCAGCACTCCCCGACGGCTTCGTCTTCAACACGGCTACAGGCGAAATCAGCGGCAGGCCGACCCACCCATACACGGGCGATCATGTTGTGACCGCTGTGGGCGTGAACGGAGCGGCGCAAACCGTGATTCGTGTTCAGATTGGCGACTCGCCCATCCCCGGCTTCCGCGCGAAGTACTACCAGTTTATGGAAGAGAGAGGGTGCACCTACTCCTCGTTCGCTCCTTCCTTCCTCCAGCTGCGTGTGGACAAGATCGACAGTCATATCGACTTCACTCCTCTTCCCGGGATCTGGTCCGGACTGCCGTCGAGCTCGCCACTGAACTACGTCGAGTGGGAAGGCTTCCTTCACTTCACGGAGGTGGGCGATTGGGGACTGCGCCTTGGCTGCGCGGGTGCCTGTCGACTCTGGTCCAAGGATACACTCATGATTGATTTGTGGACCGCCAAAGTGAGTAACTACTGTCACGACTTCGACTCCAGAGAGGTGGTGGTTCCCGTCTCCTACCACAGCTACTACTACGTCAAGATCATCTACTTCAGAAGGGAACGGGGAGATGGAATCAAACTCGAGTGGCGCTCCCCGAAGGGCGACTGGTCCGTGGTTCCTGCAGACAAGATCTTCAACGCTCCGCCGCGCGCGCTCTCGTACGACGTCGAAAAGATGGACTACTTCAAGGACGTACAAATCCAGTCCAATCAGCCCCATCTTATGAATACCCAAACCTGCTCCAACTTCTTTGCGTCTCCTCCGCTCCCGCAAGGACTGATGATCGGCAAAGGCAATGGAATCATCACAGGCATTCCTTCGACAGCCCAGTCTGAGGCGTACTACACGATCACGTGCTCGACGAACGACGGTGAGCTGTCGACGACGCTTCGGATTGCCGTCCATCAGCTCGACCCTCCCAGCGACGTCAGCGTCTTATTGGACGGGCACCCGGTTGAACAAGAGGTGGTCATGTATTATGCCTTCAAGAAGACTGGACCCCAAGTGAGCGTGAACAAGGTGGACGAGTCTCTCTACTACACCATCACTCCCGAGTTGCCTCGGGGCCTGTCTCTTAACCCCTTTTCGGGTGCCCTTGTGGGTGTGGCCATCGAGGCGAGACCGACGGTGACCTACACCTTCACAGCGACCAGCCCGAGCGGCTCGTGCGTCGCAACAGTGCGCATGGCTGTGCTGGGTTGTCACGGCATTGACGGCGATACGCCGTGGTCCAACGAGTTCCTGATCATGCGACTCCTGGACGGAGCAACGAAGATGAGAGTGCTGAACAATAACACAGATGTCCAGTGCTCGTTTGGTAACTACGACGGCAACAACCTTGTCTTCAAGAAGTGTAGCCGGTCTCTCTCTGTGGGAAAGGTTATTCCGATATGCGTGAAGCCGGATCCCAACAATCTTCTCTACATTGAGAGTGGCATTGAGTTGGGCTCTCACCTCCATCTCTTCCAGCCGAATGGTCTTCACTGGCCCACTCTCTTCCTGTTCAACCAAACAGATAAGTGGTACAAGAAGACGATTCCTTTCCCTACCGCTCCGTCTCCGCTCACAACTGTGACTCTCTCTTCCCACGAGCTGACCGCGTATAAGGGTATCTCCATTCCCCCGGTAACCATCACGCCAGATGGTGGCTACAGGTCCGTGTCCATCGCCTCCTCGAACGGAGCGACGATTCCCGTGGATCCGCTGCTGCCTGTGCTCCAAGGCGAACTCCACGGCGACGGCACGGTGATCTACACGGTGACTGTTACCGGGGAGTCCAACTCCGTGTCAGCCACCCTGAGCATTCACTTCAAGGACTGCAACGACGACGGGAGGACGATGGTGACGATGGGACTGTATGTGGCTCTGTTTGCGCGCGAGATTTCGTACTACGTGTATAAGGGTGAAGTGTCTACAAGTTCGCTGGTCCTGTCTCGACAAGCAATGACGGATAAGACGATGTATAAGGACTCGATATGTGCTGATGAAGGGGAGTACGTTCTTGTGATGAAAGGCACCTACGGAGATGGCTGGAGTCAGGGTTCGTACTTGAACCAGTACAACGACTTTGGTCAGATCGAAAGAGAGTACACGTTCAAGAGAGAGGCCAACGCCACAAAGGAAAAGCACGTTCCCTTCACGCTGTCGTCGGGTCGTGCACGCATCAGCTGGAAGCTCAACACTCACACAAATCCGGGGGAGAAGTGGAAGTCCGCGGACTTCGATGACTCGGCGTGGAGCGAGACCGGACTGGAAAAGGACCACGGCAGCTGGAGCCAGAACGCAATCTATCTTCGTTACGCCTTCACCCTAAAGAACGTGACACTGTACCAGGTGGTGCAGTTCGGGCTCTGGTTCAAGGACGGAGCGATCGTGTACCTGAACGGCAACGAGGTGTACCGCCGCAACATGCCTTCCGGCACGGTGAACACGAGAACGTACGCCAACGGCATGTTCGATGGCTACTACCAGCGTGTGGGTTCTGCTCCCGGTTACCTGTTGCAGGACGGTAACAACGTGCTCGCCGTCGAGATCCACAGACACTCCACCACCTCAGGCACCATCCTGTTCCGCGGTTACGCCAACGCGCTTCAGGGCGACTGCATTTCGCGTGTGGACGGCGGCTCCATCACCGAGTCCGCCTTCTTCAACCAGCCCGACAACTCTGCTGCCCAGGCCTGGGACCGTGACATTGGCACGGAGTGGATCGAGAACGGTCTGCCCGCGTGGACCATCTACTCGTACAACTTCGACCGCATGGAGTGGGGGAACCGTCTGTCGATCGTGTCGAACGCTGGTCATCCCGATCGTGACCCCATTTCGATTCGTCTGTCTGGTTCGACCGACGGCGTGAATTGGGATGAGCTGTACGCGTACGAGAACAAGAACATGTTCTCGGCCCGTAGAGAGCGCAAGAACTTCATGATGATGGACCACATGAACTCGTACTCGAAGTACAAGTTCGAGATGATGAAGGCGAGAGAGGAGTACAACAAGGTGTCTCTCTCTGTGATCGATGTCATGTCCTGCCAGCTGAACTACTGCGTGAAGGACAGCACCTTCCCCGGTGTGATGTCCGATGAGATCTCTGTGGCTCCTTGCCCTGAGAACTACATTGGTGAGATGTACCGCCAGTGCTCTCTGGCCGCGCTGAAGCCTTCTTGGGGCGAGATCGACAGAACGGAGTGCCGTTCGACGATTCCTCCCAAGAACACGGTGTACGTGGATGTGGCTTACTCCATCACGGAGCTGAATGTGGAGACGACGCGTGCCATGGCCTCCATGCTGACGACGACGTTCGCCGCTGCCTCCGAGGTGGGTCTGGGCAACATTGAGATGTGGAAGGTGAAGGATGTGTCCTCCGAATTCCCTGACGCCAGTGCTGCTTCTGCCTTCTACATCCGTGTGACGGTGAAGGACGAGATCGCCTCTCAGACGCTGAAGAAGGTGACTGAGTGCACGTCGACGTTCCAGAATGCCCTGACGGAGTACCACAAGGACGAGCTGCCTGAGGGATTCGATCTCCAGATCTACATGAAGCCTATTCTTCAGGAGAGAAAGGGTCTCGGTGCGCTGTCTGTTGCACTGATCATTATTCTTGTTATTCTTGTGCTTATTGTTGCCTCCGTTGTTGCTTTCTGGATCTGGGTCCGTACGAAGTCGAAGAAGAGCAAGAATGGTGCCAGACAGCTTCGTTCTGCTGCTGGAAGAGTGAATGCTCAGCACCTTTCTGGATCCAAGGATGTTCGTGTGTAAATGGTGTGTTTGTTCGAGTCAAGTCTTGAGGGAAGTGAAACGCCTTGGGTTTTCCACTCCCGTATCTTATAGTTGACAAACCATGGAAAAGGAATTAACGCGCTATGCTCTAAAGTCTGGCTATCTGGAAAAGTTGGTACGTTGTCTTGCTCGTTTGCTGAGAGTCAGGGTCATTTCCGAAAGACATGGAAGAAGAGACTTTTCGTGCTTACCTCCTCCGAAATCTCGTACATCGACGTCGGATATGAGTAGCGCGATGAGCTGTAGGGCGAGGTGGTGAAAGGAAAGATCCCTCTGGAAATGATCACAGATTTAGAAAAGACGGAAGTCGACGACCGAAGTCGTGTTGCGGGAATCGCCTCACGGACTAGAATACTGCCTGTTCGTGAAAACAGACGCAGACTTCAACAAGGACTACACGCTCAGCTTCGATAACGAGGAACAGCGTGACGATTGGATCAAGGCCATTTCCGCCGCCAAGGAGAACAAGCCCGTCCCTGACTCCGTGAATCGTGCCTTTATCATGAAGAACGATGACGACCTTGTGGAGGATTCAAAAGTGTACTTCAACAAGATGCTCACCGCCTTTGGAGAAACCGTTCGTGAGGATGCCTTCCAGGACGTCCTCCTCCGCCTATCTTCTTTCTTTAACCGCGTGGCATTCACTGTACGCTCCGTTCGTCTCCATCACGCCTAGGACTTGATGTCTTGTGACGAACTGATTAGCTCGTGCGAGCAGGTCCGCAAGATGGCGGAGCGCATTCGCGTCGAGATGCAGCACTCCAGTCTCATGACCCAGGACATTGATCATCTCTTCAACGACCTCACCGCCTCCATCGCCTACTGTCTCAAGAACGCCCAGCAGAAGCAGCAGCGCGCCGCGCAGTCCTCCGCCTCGTTCGGCCAGTCGGAGGGCCTCAACGCGTCACCCGGTACCGCCTCGATGGCGGCGGAAGGCGAGTCTCGCGGTATCGCCCAACACGGCTTCGCCAACCACTACGTAGGTGCATAGCGAAGCCCTCACGGTGCAGGACATCAAGGAGACGCTGGGCTCGGGCGCGTACTCCGTGGTGTACGCGTGCGTGAGCAAGGAGACGGGCAAGCGGTCTGCAGTGAAGTGCATCAAGAAACGAGACCTGACGAAGAACGACGTGGAGTCGCTGAAGAACGAGGTGTACATCATGGGTCGTGTGGACGCTGCGGAGGGCGCTGACGAGTAGTTGAACCATCCCAACATCGTGCGTCTGGAGGGCTTCTACGACGACAAGGACTACTACTACATCGTGACGGAGCTGGTGGACGGCGGCGAGCTCTTCGAGAAGATTGTGGAGAAGAAGTTCTACAACGAGAACGAGGCGCGCGCCGTGGTGAAGACCCTGGTGGAGGCGGTGGGGTACTGTCACCGTCTGAACATCGCGCATCGCGATCTGAAGCCCGAGAACATTCTGGTGGACAGCAAGACGGGACAGATCAAAATCGGTACGATTTCTGGAGCGGGGTGAGGCGTAGCGGATTTCGGCTTCGCGAAGAGCACGTCGAGCACGGACACGGGTCGTCTGGTGACGGACTGCGGCTCTCCGTGGTACGTGGCGCCCGAGATCCTGAAGGGTCACATGTACGGAACGGAGGTGGACATGTGGTCGTTGGGTGTGATCATCTACATTCTGTTGTGCGGCTATCCGCCCTTCCACGACAGTAATCAGCCGCGTCTGTTCAAGAAGATTCGAAGCGGACAGTACCGCTTCGATTCGCCGTACTGGGACAATGTGAGCGAGCAGGCGAAGGACCTGATTCGCCACCTTCTCGTGGTGGACCCGACGCAGCGTTACGACGCGAAGCAGGTGCTGGCGCACGAGTGGTTCAAGGTGGAGGTGCCGTCGGGCCAGCAGAAGGAGCTGGGCTCTGTCATCCACGAGCTGCGCACGTTCAACAACCAGCGCAAGGGCATTATAAAGCAGGGCTACCTGACGAAGCAGGGCCACTTCATCCGCAACTGGAAGAAGCGATCGTTCGTGCTGATGCGCGACGAGCTCAAGTACTACAAGGTGCGTGCGGGCGTGAGGCGTGAGGTGTAGTCCGAGACGGAGAAGAAGCCCCAGGGCAAGATTCGCATGGAGGACATCGTGGAGTGGGCGTGGAGCGTGTGTGTGAGGCGTAGACTGGAGGACGACCCGAACGACGAGAACGGGTTCATCATCAAGACGGTCAGCGGCAAGGACTTCAACATCAACGCGCTGAGTCTGAAGGAGAAGGAGGACTGGATGGTGCAGATCCGCGCCGTGCGTCGTTGCTTCCTGATGCGCCAGCGCGCCGAGATGCATATCATGCGCAAGAATTACAAGGCGGTGCGTGGCGTGGGGAGAGAGTGACGCGTAGGCGTTGGAGCTCATCTGGGAGGCGCGCAACGACCGCAACATGATGTCGGACCCGAACCTGCTGCAGCTGTGGGGCCACATTGCGGAGTACTGCGAGTCGGAGTGCGGTGCGATGTACATGGTGGAGTCGGTGGAGGAGAGCATGGAGGACAATGTGTCGGTCCTCGCCTGCTGCAACTCCAGCGACCGCAGCACCATGCGGCTCGTCGCTGGCGACTTCCAGGGCAACGTGGTTATCTACGGCGGCGACTACGGTGTGATGAACGAGGTGAAGCCGCACAAGTGAGCCAGGTGGCGGTGCGTGAGGCGTAGGAACATGGTGACGGCCATCTCCAACGTGAACAAGCTCTCCGAGACGCAGCTGGTGGCGACGGGCGCGGCGGACGGGTCGATCTGCGTGTTGAGTATGGACACCAACGCGGTGGTGGCGACGTTCAAGGTGGAGGCGGTGGTGGTGCATGAGGGTTAGGAGTTCAAGCGCGCGGTGAGCACGCTGGACGTGTACCTGAACGTGGACACGGGCGTGAAGAAGCTGCTGGCAAGCGACCGCGAGGGCTGTGTGATGGTCTGGGACCTGGCGACCAAGAAGCGCGTGGCGTCGAAGGAGACGGACTGCGGCAACGTGCGCGGGCTGTTCTACCTGCCTCGCGGCGATCAATTCGTGATGGTGTGCGAGTCGGGCGCGGTGATGGTGTATGACGACGCGTTCAACCAGGTGGACTACTTCCACATCGGCAGTCGGGGGATGTACGCGAAGCCGATGGAGCCCAACTGCGTGATCGTGGCGACGGAGCAGAAGGAGCTGCTGAAGATCAATCTGACATCGCACAATGTGATCACCAAGATCAAGGTGGAGTCGAAGGACGATGTGCGCTGCTTCGACGTCACTGCGGACGGCAAGTACGCCGTCGTGGTGAGCAACGAGATCCAGTTCTGGAAGCTGACGGACCAATCGTTGGAGGCGAATCTGTGTCCCGTTCTGCCGGTGCGCTGCATGTGCCTGACGGGTGACTTCATCTCGTTCTTCATGTCCCAGGACACCCACATCGAGAAGTGGGTGATCGACTGGAAGATTGTCCACGACGGAAAGAAGTACTATCCTCCACTTTCTCAGTACGTGTCCCACGACACGGGCCTTGAGGATAAGCCCGCCGAGACCGCTCCTGTGGATACCTACAAGGGCACTGTCGAGACGGTGAATGAGGAGGACGAGGAGGACGAGGAGTAAATTCGTTTGTCGATACCATGCCCGTTTGTTGAATCAAAGCGAGAGGACACAATACCCAATAGCTATCCTTCATGAGGATGGACGACATGCAAAACGCCCAAATCCATTTCGCATAGAAAAGTGGATAACACTTGATTTGCGTTGTTTCTAACAGCGATCTTTATTTATACATAATGGATTCTGTAGATAGGTATTCATCCCGTTTTCATCTTAACATGTTTAGACCTAGACCTAGACCTAGACCTGGCGCCCCTGGAATGATGCCGAGACCTCGTCCTGGTATGGGACCTCGCCCTAGACCTGGCATGGGACCTCGTCCTGGCATGGGACCTCGTCCTGGCATGGGACCCAGACCGAGACCTGCTCCTCGTGATGCCATTAGTGACGGAAGCGACGAGGAGGAGCCCGCTCCTCGCCCCATGGGACCTAGACCTGGAATGTCTCCCAGACCTCGTCCTCGTCCCGGAATGATGCCTCGTCCCAGACCTGGAATGCCCAGACCTCGTCCCGATGTCAGCGACGAAGAAGGCGAAGAAGAAAACACAATGGCTCCTCGTCCCATGGCTCCTAGACCTAGACCTGGTATGATGCCTCGTCCTCGTCCTGGTATGCCCAGACCCAGACCCGGTATGATGCCTCCTCGTCCCAGACCCGATGTCAGCGATGAGGAAGAGGGCGAAGAGGAAAACGCGATGGCTCCCAGACCCATGGGACCCAGACCTGGTATGGCGCCTCGTCCCAGACCCGGCATGCCCAGACCTCGTCCCGGTATGATGCCCCCGAGACCTAGACCCGATGTCAGCGATGAAGAGGAAGGCGAGGAGGCCCCTGTGCAGGCTCCCAGACCTATGGGACCCAGACCCGGCATGCCTCGTCCTCGTCCCGGCATGCCTCGTCCTCGTCCCGGCATGATGCCTCCTCGTCCTAGACCTGGAATGATGCCTCCCAGACCCAGACCCGGCATGCCCAGACCGGAGATGAATCCGGCCATGCAGTCGATGCCGTTCGATATGCCTCAGCCTGAAGAGCCTGTGAACGATTTCGTGGAGATGCCTGTCTCGCAGCCCGCCCAGCCTCCCCAGCCTGTGGACGATCTCATGAACCTCGCCGAGCCTGCCCAGCCCGCTGAAGAGCCGGAGGTGGACATGATGGATATGATGGACGTGGCGGCGCCTGCTCCCGTGGAACAGACGGACGACCTCATGAACCTCATGGGAGGCGAGCCTGCGCAGCCAGCGACGGAACAGACGGACGTGATGGCTGGAGAGGAAGCCAAGAACGAGGCGGCGGACATCGACAACCTGTTGGGCGGCATGGCGGAGCCCGAGCACGCCAGAGGCGGCAAGCCTGTCGACCCGTCCATGGTGCCTCAGCCTCAACCTCAGCCTCAACCTCAACCTGCTGACCCGATGCAGGCTCTTCTCGGCGTTGCTCAGGATGCTGCCCAGCCTGCTCAGCCCGCTGACGCGCAGCCCGCGCAGCCGGAGGTGGAGCCGACGTCGGTGACGATGGCGGCGGGGATGGGCAACCGGAACTACCTGAAGAACGAGTGGCGACGGACGATGATGGAGTGGAGAAGCCGCCAGGAGCAGGTGACGAAGAAGAACGAGGAGGTGGCGGAGAAGAGAGCGGCGGTGAACGCGCTGCACGAGCAGATCGAGAAGGCGAAGGAGGAGCTGGAGGCGAAGCAGAAGGAAGTGAAGAAGAAACGTACGCGTGGGTTGGAGGGATAAGGTGTAGTGGAGCGTATTGCGGTGTTGCAGGCGCGTACGAACAACGTGCTGAACGGTCGTGTGAGTGGCGGTCTGACGCGCCCTGCGGCGATTCTGAGCGAAGGAGATGAAGTGAGTGTGGGTGGGGAGTGTGACGAGAAGGACGACTTCTTCGGCAACGCGTCGTCGAGTGATGACTTCGACAACCTCTTCGCGGGCAACGACAAGGAAGTGAGTCTCTTCGAGAGAACGAAGAAGAGTCTGCCGAAGCCTGCGGAGCCCGTCACGGAGGATGAGGAAGAGAAGGAGGAGCTGGGCGATAGTGACTTGGATGACTTCTTCGGCAACGAAGAGGAAGAGCCTGAAGAGAAGCCCGGGGAGAAGCCTGAAGAGCCGGTGAAGGAGGAGCCGAAGCCCAAGGAGGCGAAGGAGTCGAAGGAGGCGCTCAGCGACGACTACTCCTACTCATACAGTGACTACTCCTACTCATACAGTGACTACTCGTACAGTGATTACTCGTACAGCGACGATGAGAATACGGACATTGAGCCTGCGGCTCCGGCATCACAGCCCGAAGTGCAGCCCACTGCTGAGCCTACCGCTGAGCCTGTGGCTGCTCCTGAGGCTGTGCCTGCTGCGGAGGTGGTTGAGAGTGCGCCAGAGGAGAAGAAGAAGAAGAGAAGATGGTTTGGGAGGAAATAATCGCGGTTGCTTGTTGATTTTGTTTTGTTGCGTGTTTGTTGGTTCTCAAAGAACGGTGGCAGAGACGTTCGTGCTACGAAAGCGAGAATGGAGAGTCCGCGGTGGAATCGGGATACATGTTCATCTGGAGTGTGTATTCGGTGTACTCGTGGCAAAATGGAATCGGTTATCCCGTTCCCTTGCGGTTGGAACGTTAGAGAATCCGCACGAATTAAACGTCACGATTTCGGGACACTACGTTTTCGGATCGCAGCCACTGTTCTTTTCTTCATTAATCTCTTTAGTCGTTTTGTTTAAATCATGAGTGATCCCGTTGTTTATGGATACGATTACACACCAAGCAAAAGAGGACAAGTACGATCAACTTGCTGAGTGTCACTCTAGACTGCCGCCATTATCAGTGAGAAAGTGCCTCACGGCCAACCTATCTGTAAGTTTTACCCTGAGGTCGAGACTATGTACGCTGCCCTCCTTCGTTTGTGACTCCTAGGCATGATGCCTTTTTGAGAGGAAAGAAGATTAGCCCAAACAGCCCTTGTTACGGTTACCGCAAAGTGGGGGATTCGGTGGCGCTGTGAGGTGTAGGTCGTGGATGGTGTTGCTGGAGATTTCACGTGGCTGACCTACAACGAGGTGTGGGAGTGCGCTAAGAACTTCGCCTCTGGTCTGATTTACCATGATCTCGTGCCTAAGACGACCGAGGTGGGTGTGTCGACGCCACGTCACTTATAGTTTGCTCGTTTGGGCATTTACTCCAAGAACTGCCTTCAGTGGGGTATTGCCGAACAGGCTTGCAACGCTTACAACATTTGCATTGTCCCTGTGTACGACACGCTCGGAGCGGATGCTGTGGAGTACATTCTTCAGCAGACCGAAATGAAGGCTTGCGTGTGCGGACCTAATGAAGTCCTGAAGGTGATTTCTAATGCCCGGATTCATCACTAGCTCCTCGCTCTCTATCCCAAGACGTCGAAGCTGGAGGTCATCATCCAGATCGGCGAGATCTCCGACAAGACTCGCGAAGTGGTGAAGCAGTGCAACCTGACCATTTACTCCTTCGACGAGATCATGGCGGTGGGCAAGGAGCACCCCGTCGTGAACACCCCTCCGCGCGCCGAGGACGTCTGCACCATCTGCTACACGTCCGGCACCACGGGCCTGCCCAAGGGTGCGATGCTGACCAACCGCAACTTCATTGCCGCTGTGATGGGAACCATCCAGCAGGAGCTGCGTCCCGAGGCGACGGATCGCTACCTCTCCTACCTGCCGCTGGCGCACGTGTTGGAGCGCTGTCTGGAGGTGGCGTTCATCGTCGCGGGCGGTCGCATGGGCTACTATCAGGGCGACACTCGCAAAATCGTCGACGACCTGCGCGCGCTGCGTCCCACCGTGTTCTGCAGCGTGCCGCGCCTGCTGAACCGCGTGTACGACGCGATCAAGGCGAACATCAAGAAGCAGGGCCGCGTGGTGGAATACCTGTTCAACTGGGGCCTGACGGACAAGCTGTACTGGCTGGAGCACAACCAGGACAAGTACAGTCGCTTCTTCGACCCTCTGCTCTTCGACCGCGTGAGGAAGTCGGCTGGTCTGGACTGCGTGCGCGTGACGATCAGTGGCTCCGCGCCTCTGAGCGACGACGTGAAGAAGTTCCTTCGCTGCGTGCTGAATGGCGCGGTGGTGGAGGGCTACGGCGCGACGGAGACGGGCGGTCCCACGTCCATCGAGCTCTCCACGGACTCGTCGGTGGGCAGTGTGGGTGGTCCGATCGCCTCCTGCACCTTCAAGTTGATGGACGTGCCGGAGATGGGCTACCTGGCGACAGACCGCGAGCACAACGGTCAGCCGTGTCTGGGTCGCGGCGAGCTGTGCATCAAGGGCTACAACATCTTCACGGGCTACTACCACAACCCCGAGCTGACCAAGGGAGCGTTCGACGAGGACGGGTACTTCAAGACGGGCGACATCGCGATCATCCTGCCGAACTACGCGGTGAAGATCGTGGACCGCAAGAAGAACTTCTTCAAGCTGTCGCAGGGCGAGTACGTGGCTGCGGAGAAGCTGGAGATCCTGTACGGAGCGTCGCCGTATGTGAACCAGATCTTCGTGCACGGCGACTCGCTGCAGAACTACCTGATCGCGTTCGTGGTGCCGGAGAAGGGATATGTGATGAAGTGGGCGAAGACGATTCCCGCTTTGAAGGACCTGTCGTTCGAAGCGGTGTGTGCCAGTAAGGAGCTCCACGACGTGTTGGCGGACGAGTTTGCTCGCATTATGAAGGAGTCGCAGCTGAAGGGCTTCGAGCGCATTGTGAAGTTCTCCGTGGAGACGGAGGGCTGGTCCGTGGAGAACGGTTTGCTGACGCCCACGTTCAAGCTGCTGAGAAAGAACATGAAGACGAAGTATCAGGAGAAGATTAACGCAATGTATGGTACGAACTCGAGTCTTTGTTGAACAAACACGCCATTGGAGCGAGAACGCGAACACAGTGGTCTGTCTGTAGGTGTCACTCGGGTCGAGGACCGTCGACGGGAAGTCGGGATGGTTAGGCGAGTCGGGGAAGTGCTGGCATTCCAAAGCGACCGCGTTGTGCTGCAGATGCGGGAACTCGCCATCAATCCAGTTGCCCATGTACACCTGCATTCCGGGCTCCGTCGTGTACACCGTCAGCAGACGACCCGACTCGCGGTCATACAGCGAGCCCGCCTTCTTCAGCTCCTGCCCACCGTTCAGACAGAAGCAGTGGTCCAGTCCCGGCTTTCCGCCGCCGTCAATCACGATCGCCTGCTCGCACGGCCGCCCCTCGCGGAAGTCGAAGGGCGTGTTCTCGACGGCGCGACGCTCTCCCGTGGGAATCTACACATAACCAGCGGTCGCTTCTCCGACCATGTCCACGACGGGGAGATAGGTATCCGCGTTCACCGTGAGGAGCTGAGGATACAGGTTGCGCTTGAACGCTCCGCTCATGTTCCAGTAGGTGTGATTCGTCATGTTGATTACCGTGCGCTTGGTGGTGTGGCCGTCGTACTGAAGCGTCAGCTCGTTCTTCGCGTTCAGCGTGAATGCGACGCTCATCTGAGAGTGATCGGAGCACGATTGTCAAACGGTGACTTCGCCAGGATAGTTCTCATCGCCATCGGGAGAGACGATCGTCATCTTCACACCGATGGATTCCGGAGTCTCGATCTTCTCGAACTGCCACATCTTCTAGAAATGACTGAGGGAAGAAAAGCAGACATGGCCCCAGCTCACCTTTCCTCCGTGGAGACTGTTCGGACCATTGTTCACGCACATCTCGTAGTCGACGCCATCAAGCGTGAACTTGCCGTGAGCAATTCTGTTGGCGTATCTATCCATGAGTTCAGTACGTCGTGTCCACCTTCCGACTGTAGCACCGTTAAAGACGCCAGGGTTGGCGAGGAGATCCTCGATTGTGGAGTAGTTCAGCACAATTTCCTATACAGTGAATAACGATAAGTGAGGTATGCTTCCGAATGACCTTCCTTGTCCTTCATAAGCACGGACTGGATGGCAGCACCATAATCGATGATCGAGACAGCAATATCTCCATTCCTAACCCATAAAAATCGGCTCATAGACTAGTTCTACCCAAATGTGATCTTATGGACAACTTCTCCGGTAGGGAGCTTTCCAAATTCGGTTACCTATCCAATCACACGCAGATCCAATGACAACCTCGTAGGTGAACATATGGGACTATGAAATCAAGATTTGGCTTGGATTCTCGCTTCTCCATGATCTCCAAAACCCGATCACATGGATAACGCACAGTCTATTGATCGCTGCTTGCTTTCACTTCATCCACATGGAAGCACTCGTATCACTGGTGAATCAGGAGAATATAGAAAGCGAAAAGGAGCTGATATGGGAGTGGGTGTGATTGTTCCTCGTGAAGTGTAGAACGATTGACGCTGTGGTTGCAGAACTGAGTGGCACGGAAGGAGATGATGATACGGATGAGATGGCTGTTTTGGGTCATTTCTTCGATTCCTTGCAATCCCTCCCTTCCGACTATGCAAACAAAGAAAAGGAAATCGAGACGGAGGTGAAACAACGAATGAGCTCCTTTCATTCGTCTCATGAAGGTCTGAATTCCGTTTTTGATGAGCTACTGCCCGGTATTGAATATCCTATGCACATTTCTGCAGTTGGCTATCCTTCATTTGCAGGGATCTCTATTCTTCGGTAACTAAGGAGATTGACGCATTCGAAGGTGATTACGCAAAGCTCACCGAGGGGATTCACTCGTACAATGTACCACCTCTCATGATTCATAAAGGACTAGAATTGCTTAGTGAAACTCATTGTGTCCGAGGAGGTGTCTCACTTTCTGAGCGAGAGCGATGCCATCAAATCAAGGATCGAAGGATTGCGTGTGGACGATACCACCGACTCCATGGAGATTGCCGACGCGATCATCTCCCTCCACGCAGCGTACACATCTTCCATGACCGTGAAGTACCTCGATCCCAAGACAGAGATCCGCGTACCCCTCCTCCTCCTCTTTCACCTAGTGTTGCATTCTTCGTCGCATCCACTGTCTCGTCTCGCTTCTCGCCGATCGCCTCAGTCGCTCTCTCCTCGACTCCCTCGCCGAGTACGACGCTCTTCTCTTCTCTCTCCTAGCGCCAACTACCCCTCCATCCCCTCGCTCTCGGAAGATCTCCCGCCAACCTCTCTCTTCTCCCTCCCCGAGCAGCAATTCGCTCAATTCACCTCCCAGCTCACTCACGTCGTGTCTCTTCTCACACGCGTCTCCACCTCGCTGCACACGTCAGACTCTTCACTTCATTCCACTGTTCAAGTTTCCCCTCGCTCCCTCCATTCCCCGTAGATCCTGCTACAACCGGTGCGCACCCGTTTTGTGTACCACTTCGTCTATAACGAATCCACCAACTCCATTTCCGACGCACACCTGTACATTCAATACATGAAGAACTACTGTCAGTATTACCTTCCTTTTCTGACGCGCGCACTGGAGACGGCGTTTCACTGCTCCACCCTCACTCTCCTCGTCTCGTTTTCTCCCTCGCTTCACGCATAGACGGAGTTCTTCGCGCAGGTCATTGTCATTCTTCGTCTTCGCCTCGATCAGGATCTCTCCTCGATCCTCCATCAACAACTCGTTCTTCACGATGAAACTCCCGCCACACTTCACGATGAAACTCCCGCCACACTTCGCGACACAGCGAGCGCTCTGTTCCAGTCTCTCCTGTACAGCGCTATCCACTTCGACAAGGCTCTGCCTGTCGTGTGGGAGATTCAGGACCGAAACGCCTTCTTGATCTCCGCGTTTGAGGAGGAGGAGGTGTTCAGTTATTGGCTCCAGAGCGACGCGGTTCTGTATGGCGAGTGTTTGAGTGAGTTGGGCGTGGATGTGGAGAACGCGCAGGTGTGTGAATTGAGGTGGATTGAGGGATAGAAACGCGAAATGGTGCTACACGCGATTATGACAAAAATCGAGAGTATTACTGGAGCGGACCTGCGTAGCGTGTACACGCAGTCTGTGTTGATTCCTTCTCTTCACGAGTCATGGTTTCTTTTCTTGTTGATTTGTAGTCTGGCTTCTCTTCTGCCTTCTTCGTTCTCGTGGGAGACGCTTTCCGAGTGGTTCACTTCGTACACCGCTCTGTCTTCGTTGTTCGCCTCCATTCAAGAGGAATCACCGTTATCCGAACTGTTGGAGAACGATTTGAGCCTGACGGAGGCGTTTCAGAAGGAGGAGGACAGATTTGTGGCTCTGAAACAGAGCGTGATTCAGCAGGTGGTTGGCGTGGTCACCTCGTATTTGGAAGAGGTGGTGTTGGAGGAAGTGTTGCTGACGGAGTTGTACACGTACAGTGATCAGCGATCATCACTTGACAATCGCGTGACCTCGTTGCTGGATGAGGTCTACGAGAAGATGGAACAGTACTGCACACGTATTCGGAATAGTATTCCGGAGAAGGGCGTTCAGACTGGAATCGTGTTCCGCTGTCTCCGTGTGTTGGACCGGGAGATGAAAGAACGACTTCTTCACATCCACTACGATCGCGTAGTGTGCATTATGGTGCTTGTTAGCTGTAGGAGGGAGGGAAAGAACTGATTCGTGTTCTCCAGAGAGTGGGTGGTCTGAGTCAGTTGCTTTCGGATGCAAAATTGAAGCCATTCATCGTAATCAATGCCAAACGGGATGAAGTGTAGTGCACGGAAGATGTGATTGCTGTACTGGGACTGAGCGATAAGCAAGTGCACTCTCTTATGCAGCGACTTGATGACCCTCATGCGAAGGAGGAGAACGAGTACTATCGACAGTATTTGGTTGTAGTGGTTGCATTCCGTGACGAGTAGAATCCTGTGGGAATCACGTGTCTAACAAAGGAAGAAGTCGTTGAACTCATCAATAATAGTACATTTACTCGATAGGCTCTTCTTCGTCCTGTTGCTTTTGAAACGCTTGGTACACATTAAGCACACGTTTGTCTCCCATTCCGGGAAGGTTTGCCAGCACATTCAGGTCGGCCGTCATTATGTCGCTCATCGTCTTGAACTTCGACATTAGATCATTTGCATTGTTCACCTACATTTAACGTCATACAGAAATCACACATTGACACCATTTATGCTTGTGAGCACGTGGATTGCCTGTGACCTCAAATCCCGATTTGTGTGCTTCTGAATGATGTCGCTCCCACGCGTCTCGTACGCCTGCTCATAATACCACTGCGATTTGAGTACCTTGATTGTGTTGATGTAAGAAGCCGCTTCTTCAACGCTCCAGCAAATTAGAAGCGATAGCCCTTCAAACACACACCGAGAGGACAACTCTTCGATGGCAATCGTGTTGAGCACATCTCTGCCCAATACTACAATGAGCACGTGCAGAATATACTGACTTGATGCTTGCTCGTCCTGTTTCTTCAGTTTCTGGTGAAGAGAGAACACCTCACTAGGTATTACAGAAACAAGATTGTGAATACCCTGGACTCTTCGTGTACTCGTCAACGCCTCGAACAAACACGCAAATCTCGTTGTTGATTTCGAAATCGGGTATCATGCCGAATTTCTTGATTGTTCGAAGCGAGGGCGCGTTCTTCACGATTCGGCTATTCAGCGGAGTTGGTTTGTAGTAGACGACTACAATCGAGAACCATTCTCACAGCCCTACTTCGCTCATTCACAGAGAACTGTGTGTCTTCCTCCAGATAGAATGCAACTCCCGCATTCCTCTTGTCGCTCAATGAACCCGAGGACGCACTGTTTACTGGTTCTGAACGCTTCATTCCCGTTTGACAATTCCAAACGAAGGCAGAATCGTTGCAACGCCACTCTGATTCTGGGATTCCTCAAAGACAGAGTCGCATTTCGGAATGTGCTTTGTACGCGATTGCCTTTCACCCCAGCACATGACGACCCCGCGCTGCGAGTTCTTCATCATGTGGGATCCCCATTATTAAAGCACGCGTGTTAGCCCCCCTCGTCATTCTTTTGTTATATCTGACTGATTGTAAGCATGGAGTTTCCTATGAAGTCCTACCACATGGTGCAATACTACAAGCACCCCGATTCCAACCCTCGCGTGTTCATCGCGCCCTCGAAGTACATTCAAGGACCTGGTTGTTTTCTCGTCCCGGATCTGACTCCTAGGTGTCACGAAGTATCTGGGCGACTACATTTGTTCCATCTCTCCTCTCAAGAAGGAGCGCTCTTGCCTTCTTCTCTGTTCTGAGGGCGGAATCCGCCGTTTTGGAAAGATCAGTATACCATAACGCGTGATCGTCATGTATAGTTGAGTCTTCACTGAAAGAGCGGAACATCACCTATTCGTTTGTGCCTATTGGCCATCAGTGCAGGTATCCAATATGATGATTGCTGTGAGGACTAGCTGGGATGAAATCGAGCGCGTTTGCAACATCGCCAAGGGCATGGATCACTGCGATTTCATTGTTGCGATTGGAGGAGGAAAAGCCGTGGACTTGGGAAAGGGAGTTGCTACGGTAACCGTGACAGGGAGTGCTCATGCGTAGACCTTGGACCTTCCATCCATCATTATGCCGTTGTTCATGATTGCATAGTTGACGATTAGAACGCTTGCATCGAACGACGCTCCCACCTCTTCGTTGTCCGTGATCTACGACGAGCATACCGACGAGCGCCAGGGTGCCTATTTTAACTACAAGAAGTGACTCTTGTCGTGTCCGTTCACGGATAGTCCGGATATGGTGGTCGTGGACACTGAGATTATTGCCAACGCTCCTGTCGATGAGTCATGTCCTCTTTATGTGTAGGCGCGTTATTTGGTTGCGGGAATGGGCGACGCTCTTGCCACATTCGTGGAAGCTCGGTGCTCCTCGGAGAATCCCCTCGTAAGTCTGTGAATCCGTTCTAATGCGCTAGGGAGAGTCTTCTGTGCGTGTGCGTCCATCGTAGCAACGCATCGCTGTCTTAAGCGTGTAGGTTGACGGCATTGGCGATTGCCGAAGCCTGCACCAAGACCATTCTCAGCGAAGGACTGAAGGCTATTGAGATATCCAGCATCACAAACATCACGTGGTTTCTTAACATCACGCTGTGAATCGTCATCAACCCGACGAACACTTGGAGGCTGTTGTGGAGGCGAATACTCGTTTGTTCCGAACCACTGTGTGATGTATAGTGCTGAGTGGACTTGGTTTTGAGAATGGAGGTGTATCCGGCGCCCACGCTCTGGGCGTTGGCATCACGGCATTGCCGAACATGGAGAAGAAGTATCTTCACGGTGAAATGGTGGCGTTGGGCGTGATGACGGAATTGGTGATAGAGAACCGTTTCGACGAGTGCAGAGAGCTTGCCGAGTTTTTCACGACGGTTGGACTCCCGATTTGCTGGAAGCAGATGGGAATCGATCTGGATTGCAAGGATCAGGTGGAGACGATGCTGAACAGCTGTTTTGCCAAGTTTTATGCCATCAAGAATATGCAGGTTGAGAAGAGCATCCCCGTGTATTGGAAGGGAATGAAGGACGCTGAGGCATTCTGTTCTCCCATCCTCGAAGCAAAGGGACAGGAAATGTGGAACAAGTACCATAACTAGCGCTGTTTGAATCAAACACGACCAAACAACTACTTAACCGGAGGTCGATAGGAATGATGTCGGATTCTCTGGTTTGCGATAGGACGTTGATGTCAGAAAAGTCGCTATCGGTAACTCATGCGCGCTTCACTTACATCGATTGGTTGAGCTATTCAGCGAACTGTCAGAATCATTCTGGATTCTGCCGCTCTTCAACAGCAACGAATCCAACGTCATTCTTCGATCCGACGACGGCGTGTACGTATAGGAAGGATGCGCCTCGGGCTCCACCGCCTGTCTCATCACCGCCACCGTGTACCGTCGTTTCTTCGAGGGCGACACCGTCACTGTCACCTCCTCCTTCTCCGCCGCTTTCTTCTCATTCCCCGCGGAAGCGCGCTTGGTCAGCGAGGCTCTCCGCGGTCGCGTGCTGAGGCGCGCAGTCCCGGAGACAGTGGTGGAGGCGCGCGAGGAGGGCGTGATCATGTAGGTGCGTTCAAAGAGCGAGATACGTCGCTGTGGCTGGTGTGTCGAGGTGGAGGGCGCTGGGCGCTTCACAGACTCCGTCTTCAGGTGCGCTGGCTTTGTTGTCAGTGCGGGTTTGGCTGGCTGTGCTGGCTGCGTTGGCTGCGTTGATTGCGTTGGCTGTGCTAGCTTGAGTTGAGTGGATTGCGCTGGCTTGGAGAGCTGAACAGGCTGCGTGGTCTTCCCTTGAACGGACTGAACGGGTTTTGAGACCTGTGCGACCGGCGCTGAATCCAGCCCCGTGGAGACACTCGTGGAGACACTCGTAGAGGCACCCGTGGAGAGACTGTGGCGCTGGAGTCCCACCGTGCTGAAGCGACGCGTCAGCCGCGGGTTCGACATGTCCACGAAGGACCCAAAGCTGTCTCGCGAAGGCTCCGGACGATGTGCCTTCAGCGTGTTGAGCTCGGCCTGAAGGCGCTCCACCGTCGTCTACACTTAACAACACACACGAAACACACCTTTAGCTCCTTGGCCTCCTTCGTGCTGTCTTGGAGAAGACGCGCCTTGGCCGCCGCCTCCGCCTCCGCCTCCTCCAGCTTCTGCCGCACGCGCTCCAACTACGCGGTGAGGGCGGAGAGAAGAACGAACTTCCGCGTTCTTGTCGTTGAGAAGCGTCTGGAAGGTCTGGTTGCGCTTCTCGGCTTGAAGTACCGAGTTCGAGGACAGCGTGGACTTCTCACGCAGCACGCCCAACTCGCCCTTCGTCGCCTCCAGCTCCTGCTTCAGCTTCGCGTTCTGCGCGTCACGAACTCACTCCATACTCACAATGTCGTTCAGTTTGGCGATCATCGCGTGCGTCTTGTTCTCCGTCCCCTTGCCCAGCTGCACCTTGTTCACGCGGTTGGCGAACTCGAGCGTCTGGAGCGACTCCTGCACGTTCAGCACCGACGGCGACAGCTGCGCGATCATCAGCACCTTGTTCCCTTCCGCCAACACGTCCTGTAACACGAACGTGAGCGTGCTGTTGCGGAAGGGGACGTGCTTGTGCTTGTTGTTCAGCGCGTGGATCACGTCGCCGAGACTGCTCAGCGACTTGTTGATGTGCTGGCCCTCCACCAGACGCTGTCCCGTGGACTCCGTTTTCGACACGCGCTCGCTTCCCGCGAGGTCCACGAGCACGAGGCGCCCGCGACACTCCTGGTGAGTGGAGCGATTCTGTGTGTGGAGCGAGATCATGAACAGCATGTGCGAGCGCGAGCTGTGTTCGTTGCTTGACGTGGCCGCCACTCTGCGGCACATGTTCCCGTTGTTCAGCAGCGTGATCATCTCGTCGTAGCTCGTCACCGCCCGACAGCTCGCCTCGGGGAACAGCACGTGACCCTCGCTGTCCAGCCGCGCCTCGACCTGCAGGTTGTTGCCCAGCAGGTCGTATATCTTCTCGTTGTAGATCTCCACCATCTGGATGGTCGTGGCGAACTCGACGTCTTCGTGCGCGACCATCTCGTCCGTCAGCTCCTTCAGCGTTCGCGGAATCACGCCGCGCGCCTCGCCCTCGCCGCCCTGCATGGTGTACGTCTTCCCCGAGCCGGTCTGTCCGTAGGCGAAGATGCAGGCGGAGGAGCCGTCGAGCACGCTGGTCACCAGACCCTTCACTTCCTCGAACACTTCCGCCTGCTGGGACGACGGAGCGAAGACGCGATCGAACTCGTAGATCTTGTCGTTGCGGCGCTGGCCCTTCCCGGAATCGACCGTGTTTTGGACCATGTGGATTTGGAGGGAGGATTCGTCAACGACTCTATAGGTGAGAGCATGCGAGGATGATGACTCGATGGCCTCTGTCAGACTCTTCGCGGATTCTTCTGGAAGCATGGGACGCACACGGCAAAACACTCGAATCGCGCCGCGAGCATCCTGAAGGTCGTTGAAAATCTAGGGCTGACGGAGAGACTGGGAGATTACCTTACGACGTCGGGCACACTCCTTCACGTACGCATCCCTCATGACTGAATACTGGGACAGAATTGTTTGGAAGGACGAATTCACTTGGGAGAGCGTTGTTTTGGTGTCTTGCATTTCCATTTCAAGGGACAACCGTGCCTCCATGCAGACGTTCGATAGATCTTCTCGGATCTGTTTCAAGCCATCGAGTGTGATTCCAGGCGGAGGAAAAGAGGTTGTCTGCATCACCCCCATCCCATTCTCTACACGTTATCACACGAAAGACCACTCAAACCTTTCTGCGTCAGTTCATTCATAGCGTCCCTCTTAGCAACCATGGCTTTGTAATCAACCAGTTCCTTTTCCAGTTTGCTGCACGATTCCTTTAACGAATGAAGCTCCTGAGCAGAGGCGGACGTTTTCACTCGTATCTGGTCTCGAATGTCCTGCTCATACTTTGTTTCTTCTAGCCGGATCTGCTCGATCAGCTTTCCAATTTGAATTTTCTGGTCCTCGGGGAGTTCCAGCTTTGACACCAATGCGTACACATCTTTCCTCAGGCAATCGAGGAGCGTCGGCATCTCGATGTTCCACGAACCATCTGACAAAGATTCCATGGTCTGCCGACGGTTCTATTTCATTATGACGAAAAGAGTGGGAGTCTCCCCCTTTTCAAATTGAATTTCATTCGTAGAGGTGATGCAGTTTTCACGGTTCAAACTGCAAAACGCGTGTGATGAATCTGGACAAGAGGAATAACGCTGAACAACGATTCTACTTCATGCATGATACCGAAACCCAGACGCAGATGGTGAGAACTGAAAACAGTCGTGATTGGAGTTGTCTCTCCCTCGCAAGGGATCCACGGCTTCCCTTCACCCACTGTAGTCCAATCGCATGCTTTGAAAGGAGATTGAAAGGGGATTGTGGGGAGTTTCGCTGGGCAAGAGAGCCCATTTAAGAAGAAATGGGCCGTAAGAAGAAGCAGGTTGAAAAGCAATACATCTGGTGCTACTACTGTGACCGTGAATTCGACGACGAGAACACGCTTATCTCGCATCAAGTGGCACGCCATTTCAAGTGCGAGCAATGCGGCAAGAAGCTCGGAACGTTCCGCGGACTGATGGCACATAGCAAAACAAACCACCACCTCGATTTGCAGAAGTGAGCCCCCTTTTCGTGATTCATGGTATAGAGTTCCCCACGCAAAGCCGGGAAGAGATAACGTTGCAACGGATATTCACGGAATGTCTGGCATTCCTGAAATCGCGATCTTTGGTCAGAGAAGTCCGCGGAGTCTAACGCATAGAATATAGAGTGAAAAAGGCGAAAGAACTGGGCCTTCCCATCCCAAAGTCGGAAGCAGCCGTGATTCGAAATCCCAAACAGGAGTTCGCCGCCAAACTGGAAGAGTCTAGAACACACAGCCAGATGGCTGGAAGTCTCGCGTCGATGGTAGTCCTGCTCCTTGACTCTCACTCGTAGAGCGTGACTCCCACTCTCCCTGTTACGTCCAATCCTTTTATCTCTACGTTTGTTGTGAGTGTGCTGCGTTAAGGATAGAGTTCCTCAGCCCGTGATAACACCGATGGCTCCAATGGCTCCCATGGCACCTATGGCACCTACGGCTCCAGTGGCGTCCATGCCCGCAGTGGCTCCAGGAGTTCCTGCGACTCCCTCATTGCCACAGCAGCCGGCAGCTCCGTTCCCCACATATAACTACCCCGTTGGCTATGTTCAACAGCAAGCTCCACACCCGACCCCGGCTGCTCCGCGCCTGGCCTTCACTAGAACGGACATCTCGATGGAAGAGTGGAAGGCAATGCAGCCCCAGTATCATTACCAAGAATATGTGACATCCGCTAGTGCAAAGTGGTGTGTTTGTTTCACAGCTGCGCTTGTGAAGTGGAGGAGTGCTTCCAAGTCCATTTCGGCAATGATCCCTATCACACTGAGCAGAAGCAACACGATGTGCTCGCATGATAAACTCTGGTCCGATTTTGCCCATCACATCACCGAATTCGCGTGAAATGGCGCAAAACAAATCGTAGATGGGGTAAAGCGAAGGAAGCAGCCCCGCTGTATGGCTATTCCAATCCACCCCACCGCTTACGCTTCTTCTTTCTCTTGAACTCCAGAAACATCCACTTGTATTCACTAACATGGCTGCTGTCGCTGAAATCAAGCTTTTCGGAAAATGGTAGGTAGTTTGGACTGGTTAACAAGCACTCTGATGTCTGTTTTCGTGACCCATGATTCTAATTGCGCGTAGGACCTTCGCCGATGTTGAGGTCACTGATCTCGCTCTGAAGGTTTGTTTTGGCGTGAATTCACCTCACCATTCAGGATCACCTCGCCGTGGCTCCCAAGAACGCCACCTATCTTCCCCACACTGCCG
>ERZ780157.713-NODE-713-length-41037-cov-3.461007_pt1 | contig 41037 bp, 56 predicted proteins | sample MGYA00511169_ERZ780157 | MGnify/ENA primary metagenome ERZ780157 (study PRJEB29588, sample SAMEA1965149) | human gut metagenome | biome: human gut; feature: human-associated habitat; material: faeces | place: Denmark | collected 2008/2010 ...
TCTCATAAGGAGCGGCGTGGTGCGGCGCCATCCGTTGTCATCCACCCCCCACATATGCAGCGATATATCATCCCCACGCGAGCAGATGCATGGCACGTTATTATCGGGATGTGAACACGAAACTTGCCCTTCTGGACCCGTTGCCTTGTAGTACTCGATCGATCTCTCACCATTACGCGAAAAGCAGAAGAAGTCCATGCCATCGGGGCAAGTCTCGAATCCGGCCTTGAATGTGAATGAGGTGGAACCCTTGTTGTTGGAGGCGGTGATCGTGTGCGTGACCAAACGCACTCGCGGTTGGATGATCCTCAAGTCGTAATTCACGCCGTCAATTGCAAAAGCCGGCTCGCCGTCGGCTTGGATGGTGACGTTGCGAACAACGCCCGTGTACCTGACAGAGATCTTATCTCTGGCCCTCCTGGGAAGGGCAACGATAGAGGGGAAGGAGATGATGGGCGCGTGCGTCTCGACTGTCTCGAAGTCGCCCTCGGCAGTGGAGCCACTGGTGAGTTGCTCAGAAAACAGGAAAGTAGATGGACTGTGGTATACCGTGACGGAACAATCACTATATGGCGACTGGAAGGGGCATCCAAGAACGTAGTGATACGGAAGGTGTGGGATACAAAACGCGATAGGACTGCCGCCTTTGACGTATACGGTACCATTGTACGATAGAGTGACTCGCATGCGGCTATCCGCAAAAACGTAAGTGTTCGCACCATATTGGCACTCCTTCGCCGTAATGGAGAAGGGAATCGTCCAGTTACCTTGGGTTGTTTGTACGAATATCTCGTAGTATGTAGTAGGAATGACCACACTTGACTGGATAATCAGTTCACTCTTTGTCAGGAAGCATCGACGAGGCAAGTCAGGAACCGCTTTTGACGCTGTGACGCTTCCCGGACAGACAATACGCAGTTCAAGTCGGTCGATATCAATCGTGATTACCGCCGAAGTGTACACAGTGCCATTCTTGTCGACAATCTTACAGTCTTCGTCCAGCAGGGTACCCGGTCCTAGCTCTAATCCAGTACTCATGTATCTCACTCGAATCCAGTTCAAATGATGAGGTAATGGTGAAGAGGAGAAACGCTACGCATGATTGAATGAGCCGTCTCGCACCGAAGAGAATGCGGTAATACATTGAAACGTGCAATTACCCAAATCCAAAGATGTACCAAAGGCGCGTCGTGGAATGATGGTAATTGCCGCGGTTATTTAGTGTTCATCCGATGTATCATCACTTTAGCAATAAAGAGGACCTTTTCCTTGACATGTTTGCTGCCATTCTCTATTGTACGACTGCACACTCTTTGTTATGAGTAGTTGCTTTCGTTCTGAGCGTCATCTCTGCTCAGGAAATGGGTTTGAGTTGGGGGTTATTTGGAGTGGTAACGAATAGATTCCGAAGTGGTGAACGACGAGGGGTGCAAGATTGTGGATAAGGATGGGAATGTGGTCACTTCGGCCGTAGTTACGATTTACGTCGATACGCTCTCGCTGGAAATCACCTGTCCCGGACGAGTGACCTCCTCGGTATCGGCTCCAGAGATGCCGCGTGGATCTTCGTTGCGAGTCAACAAGCTCTCCATCTACTCGGGCGTGATTCTTCCAACAACGAATTACGTGATTTCTGTCGAGACGACAGCTGGAAACTGGACGATTCCCTTCTCCATTACGGCGAAGGAGTGCCAGTATGGAACGAATACGGCTCTATCGACGAGCAGCGATTTGGTTGCAACGCTTTCCTACAACGGTACTGTGTATGCTCAGGGCAACAACAACCGCATCTTCTGCATTCCTCTCTACAACTACCACTACACGCTGAACTGTTCGACGAGTAGCTTCTCTCCCGATTGCCTTGCGACCATCTACCACATGAATTCCCCCCTGTTCTCCAGCGTCGCATCCTGCCCGGCTCCGCCGTGGAAGGCGATTTCGAGACAGTCGAAACGCACGCGCCCGTCATTTCCTTCCCCTCTCTCCTCGCCCTCACCGACGGCTACGGCAGAACAGTTCGCGTGGGGTACACTGGCGTTGTTCGCAACGTCACCATCCAGGCCGACGGCGAGTCCGCGTTCGTGATCGATGGCAACGCCTTCGGACTGAAGGTGGTGAACCCCAGAACGGAGGTGATCACGCACACGATCACCGCCTCCAACAACAAGGGATCCACCTCATTCACCTTCAAGGTTGGGTTTGAGACTTGTCCCGACGGCATGAACTTCCTCTGTTTCTCACGCTGGGGCAACAGACAGGCGGAGTCCTTCGCGGTGTCGGCGTCCGAGGGGCAGGAGTTTGAGTCCAACCTGTCGCCTCGCTCTCTGTGCATCTGCTCGCGTGGGGACGACACCACGATCCGCATGGAGTCGTCTGATGGAAATGAGTGGGAAACCACAACACCCCTTTTCGTCAAAGACAACACGGATTACGCCATGAACTACTATTTGCCCGCCTACAAGAGCCAAGACACGCGACATGTCCACTATCACGCCATCGTCAGTCCCAACGACTCGCTCCGATTCTTCAAGGGAAAGGAACCCGCTGGATGGAACACCAACAACTTCAAGGACTCCGCGTGGAGCGAGGGAACGGGGGATGTGTGGGGAAACTACCCCGACACCCAGTCTGTCTTCTTCCGCAAGAGCGTGAAGGCTGTGAGCACGAAGGGTGTGAGCATCGTGAGTGTGACTGTGCGAGTGAATGGCGACTGTGAGATGTTCGTGAATGGCGAGAAGGTGGCGCGTGTTCTCACAAACGTCACTGTCACTCACCGCAAATTCCTGCCCGTCTCGCTCTTCTCGAAGAAGTCCGTGATCGCTGTGTCGCTGAAACACACCAACGAATCTGTCATCGTGTTCGACATGTCCCTTCACACCACTTCCTCCATGTGTATGGTACAGTCCATTAATGGAATCGCCTCCTCCAACGACACCTCGCCCGTTGGCGGCTATGGACCTGATCTCGCATTCGCGCTTGACTCCTACGATAGTTGGAAGACATCAACGACGCCTGTGACACTGGAATACTCGTTCGCTCATGGCGATATGGCGATTGTGAACGAGATCGTGATGCCGAACACGAAGGACGTGATTCCGAAATCGTTCGTGTTCGAGGGTTTGGTGGACAACGAGGTGGTGAGACTGTATTCTCACGACAGTGAATACTTCATGAGTTATGGGAGTGAACAAGTGATTCGCTTCAACAACAATCGATTCTTCACATCGTATCGTTTCGTGTTCATCGAGAATCGCAGTGAGGGTGGTAAGAAGGAACTGTTGTTGAGCAAGGTTCGTTTGATGTTGTGTGAGAGTGTGTTGTGTAAGAAGTGGTTGATGCCGACTTCAGAGGCTGGCGCTGTGTTGTACAAGAAGTGTCCGATGGGTTCGAGTGGCGTGCGTGCGTATCGTTGTGACGACGTGGATGGTGTTGGAAAGTGGTTGGACGATCGCTCAGCGTGTTTGTCTTCAGTGCCGCGTCAGGGCATATCGTTCGTGGACTGGTCGTTCGAGTTGAAGTACCTGTACTACAAGGATTGGAGCGACGTGGAGAAGAGTGTGGTTGAGATGATAATGAAGAACATAACCGTGTACGAGAACGAGATTGAGTTCGTGATGGTTCGCGACATGTCTGGCGACGAGATGGCGATAACGCAAGTTGAAGTTCGATTTGTGGTGGACAAGATGATTGGTGATTACATTGGATACCATGTTGGTAAGTGGCGTGACTCGTTCGGTGATGCAGTGAAGCGAGCATTGGGTGATAAGTACGAGGGCAGTATTGTTGGGAGTATCAAGTTGCGTGAACCCATCAATTACACCATGATCTGCATATTCTCTGCGTTTATCATTATCATTGCTATTTTGTCTCTTGCATTGTATCGTTCACGCTTGGCGAACGAGAAGACGAAGGACAAGAAGTCGTTGAAGCGAAAGACGGAGGAGAATAAGGAGAGTGGTGTGAACTCTTCGTTGCTGGTTACGACTGATTGTTGTGTTTGTTTTGAAACCGTTGTGTCTGCTTTGACAGGAGTTGATGTCATTCTTTCTTTGACCGTTTCGATTATGAACTGTAATCGTCTTCGATTTCGATGAGGAGTAGCGACAACACAACTAGAACAGGGAGTTGACTACAAATGTGGAGGTGGTTTCTTGCCTTTCCGAAATAAGGAAATAGAGTGTGGAAAGATCGTTACGCTCCGTGCCGATCAAACGGTGATCTGTCCCTACTGCGGATATCGAGTGGTGTTCAAACTGCCCACCAAGAAGCGTTCGTGTTCCCCTGCTTGCTGTAATGTGTAGCTATGCAATACGAAGCGATTTAGTTGTACTTGTTTCCAGTAAACAGTGTTTGTCAAAAACCATCCGTGGGTGGCTTCACCGATGCTCTTGTAATGGGCTCTACGTTGTCGGGGGTTGTAATTCGCGCGCTGATTCCATCCGCCCTTCGACTTGGAGGAATGGACTTCGGCACGGGAGGCGGCTGCTTTCTACTGCCCGGAATGGCACTAGGTGGGAGTGGAGGAGGTTTCTTTCCCTTCGGTATTGAAGATGGTTGTAATGGAGGCGGTGTCTTTCTCTTCGGCGTTGTATCCTGCTCCAATTGAGACTGCTTTCTCTCATCCTGTTGCACTTGAGACTGTTTCTCCACTTGCTGCGAATGAGACCGATTCACAACCACCATCTCAATCTCCTTCTTCGGCTCCACCACTCTCGCACGCCCACAACAACAACACACTCTGCAACACAGAATCACGCAACACAGCACCACAACTCCTCCAACGCCCAACACCACCCACCAGAACCGCCGCGACACCACACTCTCCTCCTCTCTCTTGTACTCCAGCTCCACACGCCACTCCGCCACCCACTCGTCCCCCACTACCTTCACCACCATCGTGTCGTTCAAACGGTACACCGCACGATAGCGCAGCGTCTGCAGCGACTCGTTGATCGCCCGCAACGACCCGCGCGCCACCAGCTTGTTGTCGTCGATGCCCTCGCCGTAGTTGCCGTCCAGCCACACCAGAGAGCGGTTCCGCGGCGAGAGGGTGATGGAGAAAAAGCCGGCAATTGTGGAAATGCTGAGTGTGGCGGTTTGAGTGTTCAAATCGTCGTCCTCCAGAAGGAGTGGAATCGGAGTGTAGTCGTAAACGTGGAATGGGAGAGAGTTGGGGCCACTCAGTCTATTCATCACAGCGAGGGAGTTTCAGTACCGAGCGGGCGAATTCACATTCTGAATCACGAGCACGGCTTCCAGCGAGGGAGACGCCAAACCCTTGTGAATCACTCTACACGCGAATCCTTCGTCCTCATGGCCGATCGGATCACCGTCCGCGTCAATCTTTGGCGATGTGAAGTACAGCGGCTCTGCCACGTACGTTAGCAGCGTGGAGTTTCCCCACAACTCTCCGTGAGTCGGGAATCGCGTCAACTCAACCACAACCTCCTCATCGAATTCCAGGTCCAATATGGAAGAAACGCCCTCACGCACTTCAAATACAGTTCTGTTCAGCGATAGCAGGTTTGTGACATGGAAACGGAGAGTCGCGGGAGATGATTCGCCTCCATGCGAATCGCCCACAACCAGCTCCACCGTACACACATCTTCCTCTGCACCCTCCACTGAGCTCATTTCATACTCAATCGCAAACGCAAACCCGAAGAGAACGCCGTTCTCCATTGGGGTCAGAACGCGGCAATTGGGACTGATCTGAACAAAACGCGTGTAGTTCTTGTCCCCGTCGTAATCGACCACGTCGATAGCAACCGTCTTCACCTCGGAGGTGCTCAGCGTGTAGTTGCGGTCGTGCACAATCGGGACGTGATTCACCCAATCCACGAAGATCGATACGGTTTTGGGGCGCAAGGTTCCGTAGCTGTTCTGGAGCGAAAACACCAGCGTTGCGTACGGCTCCGATGCGAACTCGCCCGGAATCGGCTCAAAGAAGAAGGTCGAATTGACGATTGGCAATCCACTCGGAGGAAGAGAGGAGATGGCCTCCATCGAAGAAGAGTAGAGCGTGCCTCTCGCGGGTAAAGATAGAAGGGACATCGAAGAGGAGTAGCCCTCAAACACGTTGGTGCTCGAATCGACGTTGAAGTCGTATAGCGGGAGTGAAATGGGCGACGTCGCATTCATGAGGATGTGGACACTCTACGCGTGATCAAACGAGACCACAAGCACCGTAATGCGAAGCGTGGGTAGGGAGGGCGGAAAGGAGCACGCGTAGTTGTGCGCGATTTGCGACGGAGGCAACGCGTAATCGTACACAGCAAACAGATACACCTCACCGCTCCAACACGGCGAACCCGTGGAAGGAGGTCGGTAGCGCGAGCCGAAGAGGTGGGCTGTAGAATTCCAGTAGTTGAGGTCAAACGCAGCCTTCTCGTCGGTTCCATGCTTCACCCCGTTCACATAACTCTACGAATCACTATTATTCTCATCCTTCACATTGTACACCGATTTCTCTCCCTGAAAGTCGGCCGTAATCACAATGTGGACCGCGTTTGGGTAATACGCGAAATCGATGAATTCATGGGACTGGATGCTATTCCCTCCAGTCGTTACGAATAAATATCCTCGATCGCCCATCAGCAGTACGGTAATCGTCGAGTCGTACTGATTCCTTGCCGCATCGAAGTCTATAGCAAACATCGGAGCCAACACGTCATTGTTTGGATAGTTCCGAAGCCAAAACTCGAAGCTGAGGGCTTTCTTCTCCACGGTGTGGTTTTTCAGCGCCTCCATCGTGCCCTCGCTTCGAAACGCTTGCGATTTCCTCAATTTTGCGCTGCTATACCCGTTGCGATCGAGACAGCGAAGCGACTCCAATCGCGTCAGATTTCCGAACGATACGCCGTGCACGTCTCCGTGCGGCGCAAACACGCCTTGATCACACTCATTCTGCGTAAAGAGGTACTCGAAGAGGAGATGACTGTTGTTGCGATCCGCGTATCGAAGACCCCAAACCGCGTCGATGAGGACTAGGGCGAATAGCCATATCATTGGGTCTCTTCTTTCTGCGATAAGATACGAATAACAGAAGGAGATAGATGATTGGTCGAAGCCCACGCTCCTCCGCATGACTGAAACAAACACCACCACTAATCCTGGTTCCCGATCTCCTTTCCTCTGCAGAAAGCAGCAAACACCGCTCCCATCACACTCCCTCTGAAGCCCTTATCCTCCAGGTACTCCACGCCCGTAATCGTCGTACCGCCCGGCGAGCAAACCTGGTCCTTCAGTTCCGCTATCCATCAGTGCCTCTCTCGCTGCACTACCCGGATGCTTGTGTGTGGAAATCACCATCTCTGCCGCCCCGCGCACCGTGTACGCCGACAGGTTCAGAGCGAGGTCCCGCGGGAGGCCCGACTTCACGCCGCCGTCAGCCAACGCCTCGATGAGCATGTAGATGAACGCAGGACCGCTTCCCGCCAAGGCGACGACAGCTATGCATCACGCGGGACGAGCAGGGGAACCGTCCATGTAGTACTCCGGGATCTGCAGCACCTCGCCCAAGTTGCAGAACATTTCCTTCAGAAGAACGTTGGTGTCCTCATTCGTGTTGGGACCGAGCGTGTAGCAGCAAATGCCCTTCAGCACGCTGCACGGAGTGTTCGGGAGAAGACGCACGATGCCGCAGCCGGCGGGGTGGATCTACGCGTGACGACGATCCACGACCGAAACCTTGTCGCTAATCTGTTTTATGGTGATGCCGCAGGCGATCGAGATGAAGAGCTTCGAGGGAGTAAACGCGTCAACGCTGCTCAGCGGCTGTTCTAGAAGCGTGAGCAGGATATCGGGCTATAAATAATCGCATTGCACTCGACCGCGACCTTGACAGCGAGCACGATAATGTCGCAGGCGTCCACCAAGGACTGGATGCTGTTGTTGACAATGATGCCAATTTTCGTGAAATAGTTCATGCGCGCCTCGCTGATGTCAAAAACATGCACGTGATCCTTTGTGAAGGTTCCCGTCTTCAAGAAACCAGAAATCATCGCTACGCGCTCAGACACGCTCGCCAACTCCCACTCGTGGCCATTACACCACCCCCAATAAAACCAACGTGCTGAGAACCGATCATGAGAGAAAGACTGATCAACCGTCTCCAACAAACACACAGTGGCTAACACTAAATGATTGCGGATAGAAACGTGAATGCAGGAGAGGAATTAGTTTTTGTTCTTCTTGTCCTTACGAGAAACCAGCGAGTAGGCGTAAGATCCGTACAGACGGGTCATGCCATCTCTCCAGTAGTCGTCGAACGTTCTATACTCACGATTTGGCAAGTTCAGGCCGGACAGCCACATATTCCAGAAGGCTACACGTTAACGCACACCAGTAACCACTCACTTCCCTGAATCCATGCCGTCCACTGTCTCCAATAAGCATTCACGAAGCGACCCTGCATGAAGGAAAGAGGCGTCAGCACAAAGAGCGAGATCAGGTAGCTCTGAGGCAGATCCTTCACCACCTTTGTCTTCCACTTCTTGATGTTTCCATCTCTCCAGAACATGACCGAGAGGAAAGTAATGGACTGCGTAATCGGGAACAGAAGATTCGTTGTCATCACGCGACGCAACACATCATTCGTACGAGTCGTGGGGAACAGTCTCGCCGCGGCCGTGTTGGCAAAGTAGTTGCCCAGACCGGAGAAAGTGAAACCGGCCGTGAAGAAAGCGAAGGCACGACGAGCTTCGCTACGAATCAGACAACTCCTCCCATTCCTACAGCTTCTCTCTCTTCAGAGCGATCTTCTGGCAAAGCAGGTCTCCACAACCCATGTAAGTACCCACAGTAAACATCGTCTTCAGCACAGGCTTCAGGCGAGTGTACACATTACTAGCAGCAAGAGACATGTTATCTACAACTCCAAGCGGAGTAAATAGAACAGAATCAAAGAAATAATGAAAGCACTGGGGAAAACCGGTTTCCACGATTGAGGGAGTTTTGGATTTTGCCCTCTCTCCGCCCTCTCGCCATTCGCCTCGCCGCCCTCTCTAACCTCATCCTCACAGGGAGTCATTTGTTTTGATTATCCACTCGCCGGGCGATTTCGCTCTCGCTCCCAAATGGAACTCGATGAAACTCCCTTCTAGAAAACACAACCCATTTCTGTTCAGAGCGTGCGGGATGTCGAAAAGCGTGTCTCTGAGTGGAACAGCCATTGATTTTGCGAAGATCCGCTCCGCCGTGAAGGAGGATCTGGTGTCTCTTCTCCAAGAGGTTTCCTTCCGTATCCTCCGTTGATGTTCTAGATCGAGGGACCCAAATGCGTCGTCCTGGACATGTCGCTTAGCAAGAGCATCAACATGATGCTGGAAGGCGCCTCCGTATTTAAGGTATGCGACGCTCATCATGCTGCTGATGTGTAGGAGAACAACGTGGTCACGTTCATTAAGCTCACGGGAGAGGCGGTGGTTACGGAGGCGCGCTCCATCGTCTTCATCTGCCGGACGGACAAGCAGGCGCTCGACAAGGTTATTGAGGTGATGAAGACGCTTCGCGCCAAAGAGAGCGGGTATTCGTTCCACTTGTTCACGGTTCCGAGGGAGACGCAGATGGCGACGCAGTATCTGCGGGACAACAGGGTCTACGACTTCTTGACAATTCGCGAGATTGACATGGATCTGATTCCCATCGATAACGACATTCTCAGTATGGAGCTGGATGACGCGTTCACGCAGCTGTATTGCGATAATGACCTGTCATCCCTCAAAACGGTCGCGGAAGCGCTGCTGAAGTTGCAGGTGTTGTACGGTCCGTTCAAGACTATGGACGCCATCGGAGAGAAGAGCGAATCAGTTCTCCGGCTCCTCCAAAGCTCCCAGCCCTCCCAACTCTTCGATGATGTGATTGTCGCTCGGTCTGTGTTATCGAATAGAAATGCACATCAACCATTCCGAGCCTTGTTCTCGTGGATCGCGCAATTGACTTGGCCAGCGTCTTCATCACGCCGCTAACGTACGAGGCCCTCATCCATGAAGTAAGGGTTTGAATTGGGAGTGAATTCTAGTTTATCGGAATCAATTCGGGCTCCATCACAATCGACGGCGCGGTTGTGGGGAAGAAGGAGGGAACGTCTGTCTCCGTCCCCATGAACAGCAACGACATGGTGTTCAGCGAGATCGCGGACTACAACATTTCCGTCATTCCCAGCTACTTGAAGAAGAAATCCCTCGAGGTGCAGGGTTTGTGTTGGTCTGTTGTGTGATGTAAAGAGCTGTACAACTCGCGGCCGAAGGACAGTCAGTGCAGCATCAGCGAATTGTCGAGTTTCGTGAAGAAGGTGGGAACCATCCAGGAGCTGCTCGACAGCGTGCAGACGCATCTGGGAGTGGCGTGTGAGCGAACGGAGTGACGGAGTAGATTGCGAATGTGATCACGCGAAACACAAACGGAGCCGAATTCGGGTCGCGCTGGCAGCTGGATCGCGAGCTGGTCGAGGGCGATAATATATTGTCTGCAATTCGCGAGATGTCGAACGACGAAGTACGGTTTTGCGTAATCCTAACACGAAGATTGAACTCGAAACGCTCCTCCATTATCTGATTCTGTATTCCGTCGTGAATAGTGGTCTGAAGAAGAAGGACTTTGATGCAGTGCGTCAGGATCTGTTGGTTGTGGGCGCCGTGAGCACACTTCAGAATTAGGATTACGGTTTCCAGTATCTCCCTTTCCTCTCCTCTCTCGAGCGTTCTGGCCTGCTCACTGCGCGCAATGCGTCATCGAACTATTCGACGATTCGGAATAAGCTGAGGTTGATTCGGAACGACATCAACGGAACGGAGTTGTCCGATTTGAAGTACGTCTCTCGTCGTTGCTTCATGCGATAGCTACGTCACTTCCGGATACGCACCAATTTCCGCACGCGTGATTCAGGCTCTGTTGTTCAACACCTCCCCAATGACGGAAGTAACGAAGCTGATTGGAGTGCCCTATTCACACCGTGAGCAGGAAGTGGCTGTGGAAGAGACGGAGAAGCGAAACGTGCTGATTGTCTTCATCGGTGGATTAACCTTCCTGGAGGTGTCGGCAATCCGTTTGCTGCAGCGCATGAACCCGTCGCTGCAGATCCTTTTCCTCGCTACGAACATGGTGAATGAGAAGAGCGTGATCGACAGGCTTTTGAAGAGAAGTCGGCTCCCGGAGGAGGAGAGCGTCAAGGCGTAAATAGTTTTCATTGCAGATTCCTTTATTCCTTACTCCCTGTTTGTTGGATTCCCGCGGTTTTCTTCCCTGCGAGAGAGAATCACAAGAAGGCTTTGGATTGGCAGCATTGAAGATGAGCGACGTCGAGTTGAAACTGGAAGATGAAATGAGCGAGGAGAACGAGGAGGAAGAGTCTTCTGTGGTTGATGGTACTGCGCTTGGTGCGTTATTCACGTCTAGATCAGGAGGGAGAGGAGAACGAAAGCGAGGAGGGAGAGGAGGAGAGCAACGAGGAGAGTGAAGAGGAGAGCGAAGAGAAGGAGGGAGAGGATAGTGAAGAGGAAAAGGAAGAGGAGGAAGAGGAAGATACTCTCGTTTGGCTGCTTTTGGAGAATGATCTGTAGGAGGACTTCATTCCGCTTCGGAAAACCAAGCAGCAGAAGAAGGAGGAGGAAAAGGAAAAGAAGAAGAAGAGCCGTCAAGAGAGGGCTGAATTGAAGAGGGCTGAGGAAGAAAGAAGGAAGAAGAAGCAGGAGGAGAACGAGGGATACAAGCGTCGCAGACAGGAGAACGAAGACAGACACAAGGAAGTGCTAGCCGTCCTGAACTCCCTCGATCTGAAGCGCTGCATGTAGGATTCATGCCGTGTCTACTATGGATAGTCTGTTGCGCGGGGTCTCCTTTGACGCCACGGAAGAAGCAGTCAGAGACATCTTCGACAAGATGGGTCCCATCTCCCAAATCTTCCTCGTTCGCAGCCCCAACGGCAAGGTCGAGGGCTACGGGTTGCGTTCTCTCGCCTGCGCTCATTCCTAGCACCGTCGAGTTTGAATCGGAATCATCCGTGAAGACTGCGATCGAGAAGGCGTCGGTGGAGTGCATGGGAAGAACCATCTCCATAACGGAGCTGAACGACACGAAGGTGCTGGACCGTTACGCGAAGAAGCAGGCGAAGAAGGCGAAGAAGTACCAGAAGGTGAAGGAGGCGAAGCAGAAGGAGAGAGAGCAGAAGAAGATGGAGCGCATCGAGAGGCGGAGGGAGAAGAGGAACAAGTGGCTGGAGCGCGTGAAGGAGAAGAAGGCGGAGGAGAAGCAGAAGCAGGAGGAGGGTGGCGAGGAGGAGGCGCCGCGTGGGGGAAGCAGAGGTGGAAGAGGTGGAACCAGAGGTGGTCGCGGAGGCAGAGGTGGTGAGCGTGGTGGAAGAGGAGGTCGTGGCGGTCGCGGAGGTGAACGTGGTGGAAGCAGAGGTGGAAGAGGCGGTGAGCGTGGAGGTCGTGGCGGCAGAGGTGGTCGTGGCGGAAGCAGAGGCGGTAGCTTTAGAGGAAGATACTTTAGCGGAGGCGATAGTAACACTACGGACTCGTCTGTTTCCAACAAACACAACACAACTCATCTTCCGTCACTCGCACCACCGTACACTTCTTATGAAGGTACCGAATACACTAATCATCACAACACACACACTCTTCTCACCTTCATCCAAATCTCAGAATGCTGGAAGGTGCTCTCCGAACCGATCAGCACCAACTTCCTCTTCGCTCGCGTGAACGCCACATTGATTCGCCTCCAGTCCTTCAGCAATACGCCAATCTACTCCTCAATCTCCTTCTATCTCCTCACGTTCTGCTCCACGTTACTTCTCACCAGCGACACCACAACACACTCCTTGTCGCGACCCTGGAATCGGTCCACCGTCGACACCTCCAGACAACAACTAGCTTCCTCCCCGCCATGCGGCCTGTGTCTATCCATCACACAACACACTCTTCTCCACTGTCGGCAGAAGCGCGACAGACGGTTCGACAGCAACGACACTTGCGCCGAGTACGGCGAAATCACGCCGATATCGCTGCACGCAACGCCTCCGTCCACCATCCACGTCACCAACTGCTCCGTGATCCGCGCCTCGAACTCGTTCTGGTGGCTGGATAACAACGCGGAACATGACTCGCGGTTCTCGTCGCTCCAGCCGTCCGTGTTCACGAACACCACGCAGTGCGCCGGCAAACACACTTCTCTGACCCACGTCGGCGCCTTCTCCGACAGCTGGACGGCGAGGACTGACGATGCGAGTTGTGTTGTGGCGGTGGTCAGACAGTTGTGGTAAATCAGGTGGTTTGTGAGCGCCATGATCGCCTCGTTCATCCGGTACTGCACGCACAGCTTGCTCGCGCACGCCGGGTGCTGTTTCTCCAGACGAGACAGAAGCGACTCGCTCAACCCACCTTCAGACATCAGATTGCTCTGGACGAGAGGTGGTAACTGCATCGAGTCACCCACCAACAGTGTCTTCCGACTCATCATCATCACCTGAAGAATTGACGGCTCCGTGATCTGACCCGCCTCGTCCACGATGCACCGATCAAACACCACTCCACGCGGGAACTGCGCCACACTCGTGTATACAGTGGCGCCCACCACCATGTTCTGACTCATGATCTGCGCGTATTCGTCGAACGCGCCCGACCACTGTTGTGTGATGTGGTACTGGCGAATGGAGGGGTGGATGCGCGACTGCTCGCCCAGACGAAGAACAGGGAGCTCTGTATGTGAGGAAGAGAATGTGGAAATACTGTAGGGAAGGAGTTTCATCAGAACATTGTCAATGGCGGTGTGCGTGTGTGAGGAGAGAAGAACGCGCTGGTTCTGCAAAACACTCAGCAATACGATAATCGTGATGATGGTGGTTTTCCCCGTTCCGGGCAACCCTTGCACAATGCACACATCATCACTGTTGAAACTCCTCAGAATCGCTCGCAGCTGGTCCTCGTTGCACCGCGCCAATAATGCTTTCACAACTCCCACCAACTCGGCATGCGCGGTCGATGCATTGAGGATCTCTTCCACAGTGTGGAAGCGTGGAGTGAAACGTGGGGGATCCCCCTCGATAATGACTTCGCGCAACCGTTTCAGAGAGGGAAAGGTCATTTGCGTGTTGTTCTGATTGAGTCCAGCTCCTCGTTGTGAGAAGAAGGTGTCTTGCGAGGGCGTCGTCGGCGCTTCGGCTTGGATGTGGGCGGTGAAGGTGACGAGGTTGTTCACCGCAATTGTGCTCGTGTCGATGCTCTTGTACTTGTCGATTCGGAAGCACTGGTGGAGTGGGGATCGATTGCAGGGAAGCGACAACGGCGCCGCAGTTGTGATCAACAGCCACACGCGCGGATCGGTCGAAGATGCCTCATTCAGTGAAGGCAGCGAGGAATGATGGCGGAACGCGTACATATTGTCGCCACAGAGAACGGAAGTCACCGTGCCATATGCAATGCCCCAGCGCCCGTCGTGCTCGGAAACCATAACAGAGTCACTCTCAGTGAAGTTCGTCAGGTAACGTTCGCGAAGAGCCAGCTGCTCGGGCGAGGGCGACGCAGGAGGAACCAGCTCAAAGCAACACACCGCACCGTGGTGGTTGCAGCAATCGATCCCCAAGTCGGAAAAGAGATGACGGTGGTGGGCATCGAACCGGGAGCACTCCTCCATGAAGATCAGTTTGGCTTGCAGAATCGTCAGACCCTCGCTGACGCGCAGCTTCGACGAGGAGCGCCACAAATACTCTTGGGAATGCTTCGACACCACGGTGCGCTCGATCTGAAGGAGCTGGAACTACACTTCACGATGAGACGAAAAACGGACCCATTTCTGGAAGTACTGAACGGAGGACGAGGCTATATTGGCGCTGACTTGCGCGATCACATTGTTGGTTGAAACTGAAGGCACAAGAATCGGCTCGTTTTCCGACTTGGGCGAAATCGCCTCTGTTTTTGACAGAAGCGCGCAGAAGGGCAGCAACGCGCATTTCTCACAATAGAAGGAGTTGGCGCACACGTCGGGAAGGAGCGGATTCACACACTAACCCATCACACCACCATCCACGCATCACCAGATCCTCAATCGCACACTCCTTCTCCTCGATTCGTTTCACTCCCTCCTTCACCCGACTTCGCTCCTTCTCCACGTACGCCGCCAGCAGGTTCCTGCGCACCAGCATCGATCGGCAATGATCTGACCTCATCGTCATCTCCCTCACCACCAACGCAGAATCCTTGTTTCTTCGTGCTGTTCGTGTCAGCGCCTCCGCACGCGTCTTCATTGCCAGCAGCATGCGGGCAGCGTAACTGCCGCGACGACCACTCATCAGTTCCTCCTTGATCTCCTCGTACACGCTCTGGTCGTTGTTGCCCTCGCACAGGCCCTTCGCGTCACTCTTCAGGTACACTAACAGACCGCTCAGATCACCATCACACACGAGTGGGAACTCGGCGTTCGCGTCGCGCTGCGACAGCATCACGGAATACAGGGACAATTGGACGTTATGCGAAATCGGGTCTTCGCTGCCTGTCTTGATTTCCACGGGGATGTTCCTCTTTCGCCCACCACACTCCACCTCACACACCGTGTCTAACACGCCCTTCAGCCCCCACTCCGGACACCACAACACCTCCTCCGTCGCGTCGATCGAGTCGATCACCATCTCCTTCTGTTTGAAGGTGAGTGCAACACCACTCTGGCTCTTCTCGACAGACTGGAAACAGAGAAAGAACCACTGCACAATGCCCGGAATACTGGCGTGGAGAGCCTCGTACGCCTCGCGCATGTCGATCGAGTTCGCGTAGATCGACTCGATGTTGTCCTTCAATAAGCTGAGGATCTTCTTGTGGAGGATTTGAACCAATCGCGCGATTCGCGCCTGAGGTGATGATCGCACGATCTCCTTCTGGTGAACTAGTGACGACGAGTACTATGTTCAACGAAAGGCGTTTCACGTACCTCGAACAAATCGTGGCGAATTCGGCCAAACAGCGAGTACTTCGACTCCTGGTACGAACGAATGAAGTTGGACAGAATCGGTCTTCGCAGACAGCAGTACGAGGACGCCACACTCGTTGCTGTGAACAGCGAATCAGGGAAGACGATTATGTAGTTGTGGTTAGTGTTGGAGACGATCACGCGATTTGGAGAGGAACACGGAGAAAAGACGACGACATTCACACGATCATGTGGCTGAACCACCGTTGCTTTCCATTCGTCGCGAAGAATGATTTCGCACTCATCGTCCTTCTCAGGGCGCACATCCTCTCTGTCCAGATAGGCGCTCTGTCCAGGGGAATAGACAGTCATCACAATTGATACCTCGTCTTGATTCGGAGCGGATGCGCTCCGTTCCTTGACTCTCCCGTAGATCATCGTGGGTCTCTTTGGAGATGAGGAGAGCTGGACCCTCTTTGAGTCTTGCTCTGCTTGAGCTCTACTTCTTTAGTCATCGACAAAATCGAAACGTATCCTTTTCCAGCGCATCAATCGCGTCAAAGTCAATCCCATCAAACAGATCGTCCATTGTGTACTATATCGTTAGGATGAACAGGTCAAAGAAACAAATTGAAGCTAGAAGAGGAGAAGAGAGAAAGCAGCAATAGGGTCACAAAACCAACACTACACGAAGTGAGCATCTAGCTCAAGGAAGCACGATCATAATACGGACATCCACACCTCGACATGGCTCCGCCCACTCCATTCACCCATCCAAAAGCACGCACCACAACTGATTTCACCTCTAGTCACAAGAAACGACAAATGGACTTGAAAACAAACACAATTCTGTAATACAACACAAACTCAGTTCTCCGATTCCGAATCATCGTAGTAGGCTACACGTCATCAACACCACGCCCATTCAGCTACCATCTGTGTATCTCCCACTTCGTCCCTTCTCCTTGATATTCGACAGGTTCATCTCGTCGTCCTCGTCGTCGCCAACCAGGAAATCGCGGTCCATCTCCTTGTCCTTGACGGTGTGATTGCGAACACCTCTTCTTCTCGATTTCGTTCCACTCTATTCCACATCACTCCAACACATCGTTCTCTACCTTCAGCGGAGGATTCATCACGTAGTTCAACTCGTTCGTCTCCTTCTCCTGAATCGACTCGGGAACGGGAGCCATGTGACGCGGCGCAAACGTGATGCGCTTGTTGAGATGACTTTGCACCTGCAGCATGTCTTCTATTCCGTTACGTGCGCATCACAGGAATACCCTCGACATCGGTTACTGTGTTCGTTGCCTTCTACAAATCACTGCAAATGAGCACAACCACATCAACAGACGCGATGTACTGCGAGTTCATGCTGTTGTCCTCCACCTGGAGATCGATCACGTTGCTGTCGCCAATCAGGAGTTGGTAGCTCCCATCCGACCACTTCACAATGCGCGTGTTGGACTCGCGAACTGGCTTTCCGCGCGCATCACGAATCTACTGGGAAGAGATTACCTTCACGAAATACGATTGTGCCGTCCGAGTTCCGCTTCCACCTCCAACGAATCAGCGCTTCGGCACGGGACACGCGTTTCTTCTCTGCCAGCTCGGCAATCTCCTCCTCCTCAGAGTATTTGTTTTTATCGAACGGCTTTGACACGATTCCGAACGCAGCCGGCAGGCGCAACAAGTATGTCTACCCCGTAACGAGATACGAACCGCCTTGTACATTCTCTGGAAGTGTCGCAGAGTTGCTGCTCACTTTGTAATGATTATCCTCCGAAACTTGTATGTTCTTGTGAGCGCGCGAAGAAGCCAGATTTGCCACTCCACTCCTACGCGATGAGAAACAACACTCCACAGGGAAGAAAACCTACATGTCCAATTCGTCGGATTGGTCGCTGTCTTCAAACACCTCGTTGAGACTCATATTCTGCTCTCCCTCATCCTATGGCTCATCTCCATGCACTGTGGCGACGTTATAGAAAGGCATGGCTGATTCTCAAGGTTTCATTGAACAGTCATTCTTCTCTAAACGGCATCATCGACTTGGGTTATCCTCAACACGAATTGGCAACAAACACAACAAGCAAAAGCTACTCGAACAAGGAATAATGGCAATTGGGATTCTTCAGAATGCTAGAATACCCTTTGAGAACGTCGTCCACCGCGGTAGGAATCAGCTCCAACAGCCTTTCTTTCATCACACTGTTCACATTCATCTCTACTCCTTATCGCCTCTCCTCTCTCCTACGTTCCACTCTCGTCTCCGTCAACCCCGCAAAGCGTTCGATCGAATCCACCTGGTTCATCATCAATTCATTAAAGCAACTCTCCACCTCGTTGCACAACAGCCACAGATAAACTACACTTCACTCTCTCCCTCCTTCCCCACAGTCGTTCTTCATCTTCATCCTCTCCTCGCTCGTTCCCTCCACGTACACGCTCGCGTCAGACCACTCGCTCCACCCATTCACGTTGTGGCAACGCACCTCACACACCGTCCAGCGGTGCGCCGACAGCGGCAGACTCAGCAGCAGGTCTACAAATCACCCCGATTTCTGGCATGTACAGTGCGTGGAAACGCGCTGAGGAAGAACCAGCGAGCGGTTTCGCAGTAGGTCGGTGACGCGCACCTGGTACTCGTCCACCGCGGGAATTGCCAACAATCGGGGACACTTCCATCTGACGATGAAGACTTCTCCCTCCACCGCCATAACCGCGGGAGCAGGCACCGCCACGGGGACGCGATACACGCTCATAAACGCCTCAATAAGCTGGGGCTGGGCCGTCTGTTCGGCGAGTTGGAATGCGGTGAGATTCTGCTTGTTGGTAAGGGAAATGTCGATGTGGTGAGCGAGGAGGGCGACGATGGCGCTGGTGTTGTGGTGCTGGACAGCCAGGTGGAGGTAGGAATCGCCTGTGGCGGTCTGGACGTTGATGGAGAGCCCGCGTGCGAGGAAGAAGCGAAGGAAGGTCTCGAAGGAGGGCGCTTTGTGGACGAGAATGAGAAGATGAAGGAGTGAGAGATACGAGCCGTGTTGGTCGAGTGAGAATCCGTGCTGGAGGAGGTAGAGAAGGCAGGAGGTGGAGTCGGCGAGAAGGGAGAAGAAGAGAGATGACGGGACGGTGTTGGTGATGCCTTGCGACAGAGAGAAGCCTGACGACACGAGGTAGGAGAGAATGGAGGAGGAGGACAGCGTGCACGCGCAGTGAATGGGAGCCACGTTGGGGAAGGACAGCTACGATGACAGCGAATCACACACCACTCACAGCAGGTGTCTCAACAGTTGGATCACACCCCATTCCGAGAAGCGCGTCGATCATGTGTTCCACCTCCTCGTCGTCGTACAGGTCCGCTCGGAGCAGCAGGTGGTGGAATGGCGTCAGACCCTCCGCGTCGCGCGCCTCCACCACCACGCCGGGCAGGATGGTGAGAAGCGTCGATACGTTCATAGCGTCGACCGCCTCGAACACTTCGGGGTGAATCTATTCTTCACCTCACTCCACCGCCACAACCATCGCTCTTCTTGTCATCTTCTGTTCGCCGTCACTCTCAGTGCACTCACTGACCGCCGCAATCGCCTTCTCCGCCCTCTCCTCCTCCTTGATCGTCGCGAACACGACGCCCGTCTTCCACTCGCCAAAACCGTTGCGGTTGCTGCAGCGCGCCTTCAGCTTGTACTCCGTGCCCGGCTGCAGCGCCTTCAGCTCGAACACCACCGTGTCCGCGCCCGTCACTTCCTTCACCAGCTGGGCGGAGGACCCCAACAAATTCGATTTCTTGAAGGACACCTCCACCTGAGTGAGTCGGAAAAGCGGATGGTTTTCTGGAATGGCGGGAAGAGTCACGGTGACGGTGGCTTCGGTCTGCGCGGGCGAGAGTGTGATGATTTGAATGGGTGGAGGCAACGCGGAATAGTGCTCCAACAGCGACACAATTCTTGAATTCCCGTTATCGCGCGCGAACTCGATCGCGTTCATATCGTTCTATCACTAACCCAAAACCCCGAACACTACGCCCTCCAATGGCGAGATTCCGAGGTGGAGACAGTACTTCACCGTGTTGTCGTCTTTGGTGCGAATCGCGAAGAAGAGAAGGTTCCACGACAGCGGCGGCGGCAGCTTGAAGAAGGGATCGAACCCGTTTTCGATGAGGAAATCGGCGACGTGGAGGTGTGAGGACTGAATCGCCAGCGCCAGCGCGTTCCTGCCGTGGTTATCGCACACACGACGCTGTTCCGCCGTGAGCAGGTCAAACATGATCGAACAGAGTTGGAGGTTACCGCGGTCGGCTGCCAGCAAGAAGGGTGTGGTTCCAGTCTATACATCACGCTCTCCACTCACCACCACGTTGTCCGACAGCGTGGGATCTGCGTTGTGCTCCAGCAGGAACACCGTCACGTCGTACTTCTGGTTGTAGATCGCGTAATGCAGCGGCGTGGAGCCGTTCTAACCATCACCACCACACTCCTCGCCCACCTTGCTGCGGTCGTTCACGTCCACGATCAGGCGATTCACCACCTCCTTCACGATGCTCAGCGCGTTCTCGTTCGTGGACGCTGCCGCCGCGTGGAGGAGCGTCATTCCATTGCTGTTTCGCACCTTCCCGAAATCGACCCCATTTTCGATCATGCGATTCAACTCGCTCACTCCCTTGGTCAGCACCGCCGTCATCATCTCGTTCGACGACAGCTTTGGCGCCTTCTTCTCGTTCACCGCCGTGAAGACACTCTGGTTCAGCGAGCTCCAATTCGCCTCCAGCTTCTCCGTCTTCGCCTCGCTCGGCGTGGGCGTGTCGAAGTGGTTGCTCGTGGATCCACGCTTCACGAACGCCTCCACGAAGTCCGCGGGGTTGAACTCCTCCTTCACTACACCTCACGCCACGCGCGCACACCCACCCTCGCGCGGACAGAACGAGAACGGCTTGCTGTAGTTGCCCCAGCCGTACTTGTTCGCGCAGCGCACGCGCACTTGGTACGAACTCTTTGCCGCCAGGTCCGAGAACTCGAATACTTGTGGGAGCACGTTCTCGCTGCGCGCCGGTTCCTTCCTTCGCTCCAACACCTCCTCCTGACAGTCCAGCATGTTACAGTTGCGATCCACCTCGCTGCGCTCGTTCAGGTCGCTCTCCGAATCCACGTCAGTTAACTCGTTTTCGTTAAACGACACCTGAACGCGCGTCGTCACCTCCTTAAACGGAGTGGGGCCGTTCATTAGCAAAGATACCGTCTTCCACGGATCGAATAGCTTCTGCTGCTTTAACTGAATCTCAACCGCGGTTATCAGCGCGTAGTAGTTCTTCGTGCGCGGGTTCGACCACGCCACGACACAACGCTCGCCGTCCGCCGTTTTGGAAACCGACAGAATGCGAGGCTCGCTCGGAGGCGCTACAGCACGTTAGAATTCTGTCGTGGAGGAGAAGAACGTACATGAGATGGAATCGAGGAGGGACGCGCACGCGTCGTTGCGGGAGTTTCGCGCCACATCCGCGGGGAACTCGCCCTTCTTGTTCTTGACGCGAACGAAGGCGCCGCGATGGAGAAGGGCCTTGACGGCGTGCTCGTTGCCTCGACTGCACGCGAAGTGAAGACAGGTGTTTTCGCCCTAGAGATGATGCGACGATCATGCCACAACCGCATCGATGCGGTTGATGTTGATGTTCGAGTAGCGGTAGAAAACGTGGAAGAGCTTTGTTCGGTTGTAGCGAATGCTCTCCATCAGGACATCGCGACCTTCCTACGCATTACATAACGAATCAGAGAAAACGGGAGTCTGTGTATTCACATCGGCTCCGTGCAGCAAGAGGGATATCACGGTGGAAGGCTTGCAGCCTCCTTCAATACTCAGCAAGAGAGCATCACGGCCCTCCTATGCATCACACTGGATCATAGCAATGACGATGTTCTTCGCGTTGATGTCGGATATCAGCTTCTGACGCAAGAGGAACTCAATCGTCTCGTTGCTGCCCTGCAAACACGCCAGATGCATCGCATTGTTCTCCTTCTACAGAGTGACTCTGCAAAAACACAAAACACAGTGTCCAAGTCCTCTGGATTCACCCCCTTTGAGACGAGCAGGGCGACGGCATCCACACGATTACGGTAGGCTGCTTCTGCTACAGCATTTCTTCCCTTCTACGCGTCAGCGCGGAGAACAGCAACCACTTTGTTTTTCATGTGCAAATTTGCTCCGTTCTCAATGAGGAGCGTGATAGCCTCCATATTCCCATGAAAGCAGGCAACAAGGAGAGCGGAACAGCCATCCTAGAGAATTGAGGGGAGAGAACGTCGCTACGGGACGCGTGGCATCGATCGGATTTCCGTTCAATATGCAGCGTCGGATGCCGTCGCAATCATTTCGCTCGGCACAGTTCGTGATCTCCGGATTTGACATCGATTCTCTAGGCTTTCACAGAACGAATCCCTGGAAATGGAAGAAAAGAACAGCTCTCTTTCTATGAGTCTGGCTTTCTGTGATCTCTCTCAACATTGCATTCTGGGAGCATCAGAGTGGTGTGTTCAGTCCGGTGAGCTTCAAATAGAGGAGTGGGAATCGAGGAGGAGGATACAACCCGTGCCATCCGTTTGATATTCATATCTAATCCACGGGCGTGAGGTCAAACAGGAATCCAGCGACAACCCTCCATGTCCCCTGGTTGGATCCAGTGTGCAAATCGGCGTCTACTCCATCTGCGGGTGCAATTTCATCCGTTTCTGTGAACTGCGGAGTGGATTTGGCGCTGTTCCGTTGGGTTCCAGTGATATCCCTAAATAATCGGGACGTCATGGCGTGGAATGAGTGTGAAAAGGCCGCCGTAACAGCGGAGATCGCGACCCCAATTCAAGAACCGTTTAGGTCCTCCATTTGTTATCGTCATAAAAAGCTTAGAGAATAGGATGCATATTACTGCCAAGTACTTCGATAACGTGTACGATTTGGAAGTGGAGCCTAGCGACTGGCTTCTTTCCCTCAAGAAGAAGATCTCTGTGGGTTTCGATGCGAATCGTGTGACGGGTAGGAGGTGACGCACTTGGCCACGGACGAAGTGCAGATCATGATCGGCGACAAGATCCTGCATCTGGAGAAGAAGCTCTCTTACTATGGCATTGAGGAAGGCACCGAACTTTACGTGTTTAAGAAGAAGACTATCTAAGCGATTTTCATGTACCCTTTGGCGTCCTTGTTGAACAAAGAACGGAACGTATGAACACATTTAGTCTACCTTTACACTTCCGAAGAGCGCATTCACGAACAAGAACGAGGACAAGAAGCCGATGCAGCCGGTGAACAGCGAAAACACCACCGACAGGATCAGAAGATAGCCCACGCTCTCCACGATGATCAGAATGTTGTCCAGGTTGAACGCCACCACCAGGTAGTACAGAGAGAACGCAAAAGCGTACACGCCCGAAGACGCGGGAGCGATGATACTCATCCACCACCAGTTGTAGTTCTCGGAGCACAGCAAAGAGTAGGTCAGCACGATGGAAATCTCGCTTGTCGTGATGATCAGAATCAGCATCACAATGAACAAGAACCCGAAAAGATAGTACCCGTAGCCCATCCACACCGACGACAAGAAGAAGTACAGCTCGACGAACACCACGCCGAAGGGGACCAGACCCCCCACCAGAATCAGCGGCAATCGTCGCACGTACCACGGCTGCGGCGGGATCTCGCGCGGAATCGCGCTGGTGGCCACGGGCGGCTCGTACGGCGTTCTCTTGAGTCCGCGGTACGCGCCGACGAAGACGAGCGGGAACGACAGTCCCAGCCAAATTCCCACCAACTTGAGGATGGACAGCAGCGGGACGGCGGTGGTGGAGTGGTAGTACGCGGAGAGCGCGTTCTGCACGCTGTAGATGCCGAAGACGATGCAGGGCAGGAGCGTGCCCGAGAGCAGGATGGTTCGCTTGACGCTCTTTCCGCCCCAGCTGCAGTAGAAGAAGGTGGAGTAGTATCCGTTGGAGTACGAGAACAGCACGTACAGCACCAGCAGCAGGTTGACGATGGTCCCGCGGTTCTCGGGCGAGATGTACCCGCACAGCGCGAGCACGATGGAGGAGAGAAGCATCAGTCCCACCTGAATGCCCGTGCCCACGATCACCGACAGCAGCATCAGCCCGTGCTCGGGCGGGCGGAACGCGTCGGCGTGCACCATCTTCCACCCGCTGTCGTCCGTGTCGATCTCCTCGTTCTCGTCCGTCGGCAGCTAGGGGTCAGGTGATGCAGTGATGCGTACGCGGTTGTAGCGCGCGAAGTCTTGGAATAGCGTGCGCACGACGATGAAGGCCACCATGCCCTAGGGGTGAGAGAGGGCGAGAGCGGGAACGGAGAGGAAGACGACGACGAGAAGCGAGTTGATGATGCTGAACCAGTGAATGCGCTTCGTCTCGGCGCCGAACTCGCTGTTGCTGTAGTGGTCGAAGCGCTTCGCCCAGGGGATCTCCGACTCGATCCACTGCACGGAGTAGGTGAACAGGACGTGGATCTTCTACGCGTGAGGCGAGAGGAGGAGAATCACGTCATTCACCAACTTCGCTCCCTTGCCCTGAATGCTCATCGAGGGCACCTTGGGCTGGCCGCACATGCTGCTCACTTCCTCCTTGTTGCTGTAGCGGATGCTGCGAGGCACGATTTCGAATCCGACGATGACGTACGAGTCCTTGATCTCCTTGCTGTTGTAGTAGATCTTGAAGTCGAGGTGGTTGTTCAGCGCGTAGCCCACCACGGTGCTGTTGCCGTAGTGGACGAGCGCGCCGCCGACGGGGAAGCCGTGGCCGTAGTAGGTGGTGTTCTCCGAGGTGACGACGCTCATGACGCCGGGGAGGTTGTCCACCAGGATCTCGGCAAGATACTCGTTGGAAATGAAGTCAACGAACTGCTTCACCTGCTTCTCGTCGTAGTCCATTTCGCTCACGACGTTGCCTACTCGTCACACAAAACAGGAATCGCGCACAGGCCGAGTTCTTCAGCACGTTCACGTCAAACACCGAGTTCTCGATGTGGTTCGCCGTGAGGAGCTCTCCCAACGAAGACGCTTTGTGAATGGTCTCCTTCGGCTACGCGTTACCCGAAAACCGCAGGGAACGCCTACCTTCGGGAGCGGCAAATAGTAGTATTCGTATGGAATACGAGTCTTCGAGGAGGACAATCCGTTGACTTTCAGATTGATAGCATCGCCCTCTTTGAACGCATGCTTCGTATTCGTCAAGAATCCTGCAGTGGCAAGGCTACAGACGAGAAGGAATAGTAAAGATGTTCTAAGCATCTCTGTTCTAATGGTATTTGTGAGAAGGACAGATTAACGACCAATGGGCGCGATGGTCCCAATTCCACGGCGTCCTCCCCACGAGTTACCGGACATATTCGTCTCTCCGGACGCATTGGGATTCATCCGTCTTCTTTCTTCACCGTCCTCCGCTCCCTGTCAGAACCATTTCCTTTTGTCAGGGCAAGCTGTATAGAGAATTGAAGGGAGAAGGAGCCGTAGTCATCCTTTCCTCCCGTTTTCACGTTGTTTCGATAGAGCGTTCGGTGTGCATGGCATGGAGCAGGAAAGGAGGAAGGGGAGGACATCACAATTCCGTTCTTCCATTCGTGTGGGTTGCTATAGAATGAGTGAAATGAGCTCGGATGCGAACGATGACGTGCGAAACAAGGCGCTTGCTTCCATTGCGGAAGTGAAGGAAGTGGTGTCGAAGAAGGAGAAGGAGTACAGAAAGCTACTGAAGAAGGTGAGTGTGATGTACAGGAGTGACGTTCTAGAAGGAGAAGCTTCTTCTCCGAGCGTGCTTCAACCAGTGGAAGTCTCTCGCTCTGAAGGAAGACCACCTCTCGTCGATACGCACGAAGTACAATACGTATGAGCACGAGTGCGCCGCGCTGAATGAGGGACTGACGACGCTGCTGGTCCAGCTGGACGCGATCGAGAGCAACGGCGACATGACGATTAAGAAGAACAGAAAGGAGGTGGTGAAGGCGATCATGGACCTTCAGGACTTCATTACGGAGCTCCACAAGGCCGCCATCTCTCTATCTATCTTTTACCGAAACCGTGTGTCGTCGTCGCGCTATCAGCGAGTGATCACTCAGCTTCCTGACGAATCGGCCGTCGAAGAGAAGGACATCGAGATTCCCGTCCGCGTTGTGTCCGGCAAGTCGCCGCTGATGCGCCAGGAGTCTGTTCATCACATCCCCGTTCTCTCGCCTGATGCGTTCAATGCGGCTCGTCGCGCCGCATACGAGCAGGAGCGCATTCAGCAGCAGATGGAGGAAGAGAGAGGCGATCGCGCCACGGAGATGGAGCACGCGCTGGAGGAGGAGCGCGTGAACGAGATCCGCAAGATGGTGGCGAGCGCGAAGCAGAGAAAGGAGAAGGAGCTGGATCGCGTGCTGGATGAGACGTTGGATGAAGTGTTCAATCACAAGGAGAGTGCTTCGGGGAAGGTTGAGAGTGCGCGTCGTGCTGAACCCTCGTGTGAGCATTCGGAGCCTTTGCGTGAGCGTCGTGCTGAACCCTCGTGTGAGCGTCATGCTGAACCTGATCGTGTGTGTGAATCGAAACCCTCATTCACGCCTCTCTCCGAATCTCAGCCCTCTTACGAGCACCTTCCCGAGAGAGAACAGACACACCAGCGTTACCCTGAACCCTCTTACGAGCATTACCCTGAACCCTCTTACGAGCATTACCCCGAACCCTCTTATGAGCCCCTTCCGGAAAGAGAACAAACGGAGCAGCCACGCACACCCGAGCGCATCGAGGTGACGTACCAGCCGAAATACCAGTGGCTGAAGAAGGGCAGCGAGATGTACCTGATTCTCATCGATGTCGACTTCGACCAGGACTCGCTTCGCTGCATCACCCGAAGCGATCTCTCTCCACCCGTGTTGGTGATCGAGGGTTACCGCGTGATTCCGATGAAACGCCACCCCCTCTCGCTGTCAGCGTTCTACCACCCGCGTTCGATTTGCCAGTATCTTCCGTTCACAACGGTGATTCCGATTCCAAAAGAACGCCTGAATTTGGACGTCCCGCCGAAAGTCATTTATTACGACGAGGACCGCGTGCTGCAGGTGACGTACCAGATTCTCCCGCCAACGCGCGCCTTCCACCAACAGCCCTTTTACCAAAACATGCCCTTTTTCTACTCTCCGCATCGCGAGGCGTTTTCGGGATACGAGCCGTATGAGGAGAGCAGAGAGCGTGCGGAGGACGAAGGACTGTTCTACGACCCGCGTGATGAGGAGGAAGAGGAGAATGACGATTACTCTTCTTCGTACTACTGTAATCCCTATTCTTTTAGGAGACAGCAGCGTCGCTATCCCGGACGCTATTCTCCGTTCTTCGGCGGCAATATCTGGTGGTCTGTTTGTTGTCAACCATTATTCTCTTCCGCCAGGCGTGAATCCGGGGTTTTCGGTTATGAGCGTGCTCGAGTTTCGCGGAAACCTGCCTATCTGGCTGAACAAGGAAGACCGCGTGATGACGTGCATTGAGTTCTATTCGCTGCAGTACTGGCTTGCAAAAGGGGTGATGGAATAGTTCGGAAGATTGCAAGGAAATCGCGAGACCGTTCAGTGTTTTGGCGCGGAAGTACCAAAAGGGGATTTACCTGCGAATTGATGGAGATAAGTACGCTGAGGAAGTGAGGCAATGCAATGTTTCGACATATCCCACCTTCATCTTCTACTTTTGCGGTGAGGAGCGAGAACGCCTGGACAAAGCGGACGTCTATCTCCTAGAAGCCAAAATCCAACAGTACACACAGCTGGTTACCCCAGAAGAACGGAGTCTGGAATCACGTTCCTTTTCTTCATCTCGTTTATGAATAGCGATGTCAGAGCATTTGTCTCTCGTTCCCAATGGTTTTGATCGTTATCCGTTTGGTACGGAGAGTGGCTTCTTTTCATCGCCTAGATCGATATGTCGGAAAGCCGCATGTGCTGGGAAGCGGAGAAAAGGTGGCATCCGTACCGAGTGAAATGAAGAGCAAGCCAGCGGAAGAAACGGCTCCTAAACCCAAGCCAAGCAAGGAGGAATCGCTGCTTTCCATGGGCTTCTCTCCTGTTCTTGTGGACACGGTGATTGCGGAGAATCCGAATGCGTGTTTGGAGGATCTCACGCAATTCGCCCTAACCCTCAACGATACACTGACGAACGAGTCCAATCGTTCTGCGTGGGATATGGCGGTGGGCGTGGTGATGCGTGATGATGATCAGGAGCGACGCCTATTGCAGGAAAAGACAAGAATAGTGGACACGAAGAGAGAAAAGACACGAGGCGACATCGCTCGTGAAATCCGCATCCAGGAGGCGGAGAAGAGGCAGAGACAGAAGAAGGAGGCAGAAAAGGAGAAGGAGAGACTGATGGCGCAGTTCAACTCCGATCATCACTTCCAGCCGAAGACGACGTAGCAGATGTGGTGAGGGTGCATTGTAGAGTGGTGAAGGACACGAGCATCATCGAGAAGATCGTGGTCCTCGTCGACTCCATCTATGCCCAGTCGCAGTACAACATCGGCAGAAATACGCTGGTGGTCATTCAGAAGATTCTGAAGAACACGGCGAGTGTATTCGGCAATCCGTTCCTCTCACTCTGTAGAACGACCCGAAGTACAGAAAGCTGAAGAGAGATAGCAGGACGCTGCTAGAGAAGGTGTCCGTGGCGACGGGAGGGATTGCGCTGCTCACTCTCTCCGGCTTCGAGCTGGATGGCGATTACTACATCATGAAGCTCCGCAACGACGAACTGGTCGATGGAATCATCAATACAATAGAGAAGCGGATCAATCCGCGCTCCTTCCTCCGCTCCTGCCCTTGTTTGTTCACAAAACACAACGTCAAGAAATGGTAGCGTCCACATCACTTTCGTAAAACTCTCCCTTGGTTTGACGGTTTTCGTCCTCCAACGAGGCAACCGTTTCCGTCTCTTCGTCCTCCGAATCGACGATCAAATCAGGATAGATGAACTCATTCGAGGGGCAAAACTCATCCTCTGTGAATGCGTACGGCATCACGTGAGTCTTCAGAAACCGCTCCATAATGGGTCGTAGTGCTTCTGGGTAGCGCTTGGGAAAGTCCCGAAACAAATCGTTACTCACCACGATCGCGCGATTCTCGATGGCGTACTGCAGGATGTACGCGTCTTCGTAGTCCGGACACACGCACACGATCCGCTTGTCCACGAGCTCCTGCAGATACGGAATGTCGTCAGGCGTCTACGCGTAAAGTGGTTCTTGATCATCATACCATTCGGTTGTAGTACTCGGGATTGACCTTCCGAATGCCTATTCGTGAACTCTCGCGACGATCGCCACCATCGATGAATTTGCGGTGCATGAAACCGATCACCTTGTGACCGAGAGAAGTGAAGTACTCGATCGCCAACCGAATGCCCTTGCAAACGTAGTGCTTGTGTCCGTAGTTCACCGCTATGTTCGAAATGTCCAGCACGATCAAGAACTACGACTAATGCCCACTCCCCACTTCGCACCTTCGGGTTGATGTTCGTTCGATTCACTCTCTGCAGCAGACGAAACTCCTCCTTCGTGGGCGGCTGCACCTTCCGCAGATTCTGCGCTCTCCACTCCGGCTGGTGCACGGTCTTGCGCAGTCGCTTCTGCTCCCTCGTGGCACGTCTCGCCTTGTACTTGTCCGTCTTCGTGCGCGAATCCGAATTGCATCTCTCCAACTCCGCTTTGTCCATGAACACGTCGTCCGCCATCGACGAGAGGAACTCCTGGAGCGAGTCGTCGCTCTCCCATTGCTTCTCTTCGTCTCCCGCGTCTTCGAAAACGGGGGATCCCTCATCGAAAGGAAACGCGCGAACCAGCGTGGCGATGATGGCAGACGTGTCGGAAAGGGAAGCAATACCGTCTCGTACCTCCTTCAGACACACAATGCCCTCCAAGTGGGTCAGCACACAGGGAATCGCTTCATTGCCATAGAATCCCTGCTTCTTGATGCCGCTCCACTCCTTCGTCACAACGTCGTCCGCGAAGCGTCGAATTTCAGTCTCCAACGCGTCTCGAGAAATGGGATAGTTCGCATGCACATTCCAGGTGAAATCGAGAAGCGAGGGGTGGAACTTCAGATAGGAGATGGCGACCGCGATGGGGAAGACGAAGCGACGCTGACGCGAAGGGAAGTCGAAGTAGCAGCGGATGAAGAGGCGGAGGAGGCGGAAGAGAAGCTGGAGACTGCACATCTGAACCTCCTTCTCTACAGCGTGAATCGCGATTGACAGTACCAACTCAAGTTGATGAGCACGTCGCACTCTCCACTCCCGGCCTCTTCGTTCAAAAAGGGAAAAAACGCGTTGTGAGCGCAAAGAATCGAAATCAGCGAGAAGAACATGAGAGCGTTCTCCGAGAGGAGTTTTGAATCGCCGTACTCGTTCTTCATCATCTGGTCGAAGTGCTCCTCGAAATGGAGGAACACGTAATCAGCGTCGCGGATGCCGATCTTCATCACGCAGATGTCCACAAGATAGAGGAAAGAGTAGAACGACAAGCGCGTTTGAAGGACGGAGTGCGCAGCGTCCATTCCAGAATCTGGCTTGATTTCCGTGTCGGGAGAGAACCCGCCTTCCACAGATTCGCAGTCAGTGCCCAACACGTCTTCGTTCTCCGTCCGCAGTCGAATGTACTGCGATCGGTAGTACATCAATGCTGCGCACAACTCCTCGTTTGAAAGAGCCGTTACGGGAACACGCGTGTTCTGCGAAGCGAAGTAGTTGAAAACGCACGCCAACGGGTTGTGCAGGAATCGGAATGCGCGACCCAAGAACAGGCGAATGGTCCCGTTGTGCGGGTTGAAGTGGAGCGCCTGACGTGCGAACGTGATCCGAAACGCGCTGTTGACCGTGCCTTCTAGAGATGACGGAGGACACGAAGATGCACCCTCCACGTACGCCCGTTCGAGGTCGTAGCACTCCATGAGGATGAGGATGTCGGACAGACAGTGGAGAACAACTTCTTGCGCGGAAGTGACGACCGGAGTGTGATACCCGTCAAACAGAGCCAGATCCAGCTCGTAGTGCAGCAGCACCTCGCCGACGAGCTCGCTGAGTCGGGACAGCTGTCCTCTGACAAAGGTAATGTAGATGCTCAGGTCCTCGTTCCGTCGCTCGTAGTACTGAATCGTGTGGTGAAGACCTCGGAGCTACGCGTGAGCACGGGAAGGAGGACGAACGGCCAAGATGCTCGAGGAGAAGAAGGAGAGGTGGAACTTCTTCTCTATTAGCCGGCTGAGATCCTCTTGGATCATCCGCCTGTAGAATCCGTGGAGGAGGCTGCGCAGATGCGAGTACTTGCGACTATCCTTCGGAGAGTCCTTGTCTTCCAGAATCTTCCGCGATATCCGGTTGTACTCCACGACCGTGTTGTTGAACAGAGTGCATATCGAATCAATCGACTAGTCCTCAGGAAACCAACGCAAAGGGACCTGTGTGGAAGGGTTGACGTGGAGTATATTCAAATTCGACTCCGGGCAGTCAGACGGCTCGTAGTTGCCAATACTGGCCAAAAGCAGGGTGAGCACCCGGTCGATATCTTCTCGTTTCTTTATTGTTAGCCGGATGTTTGTATCCATGACTATTCCTCAGAGAAGCGCATGACACGCTACAACCAACAGAGACCCGTAATAATGAAAATGTATATACTAGGACGCGCTGTCTTCACAACTTGACATGAAAGGCAAGTGGCACGAAATTTCCGAGAAAACGCTTTTGGAACAGTTTAACAAACAGACGCTCCAATAGTACAAACACGCCTCACTCCTCCTTCGGCTTCTAGGCATCAACGCCACCTCGTTCCTCTACCTCCTTCTCTTCATCATCAACTAGCTCACTAAGACTATCGATCTGGGCCCAAACTAGCCATAAGCAAACGACAGAAAGAATACTAGGCTTCGAGGAGATGAGATTCGCTCTCATCTGCTTCGAGTAGCTCACCTTCAGCACCTTACCGAACAGTTCGGCGTCTATTGCGTAACGACGCACAATCAAACATGTACTATTCATATTCTCTCTCGCTTCGGCAGCATCGTCCGCCTCTTCAAATTCCACGAAACCGAATCCTCTCTTCAGACCCGTGCCTGCGTCTATCGGAATTGAAACTTCCTTCACCTCGCCAAAGGGAATGAAAGCGGCAAGGAGGATCTTCTCGTCCACCTGCTCGTCCAACCCCGCTATACGGTTACAGCACGTGACAACGATTCCATACCAACATAAAGAGTCTTCCGATTCGACATGAGAATAGAATAATGAACGAAAAGGGGGCACCCCGGTTTTGAAAACAAACACGCCACTGACTATGCAACTGATAATCCTTGTTTATAGTCCTGTATTCCCTATTGCACACTGAAAGCAAACGGTTCAAAAACCCAAACGCCTACACAATCATCCCACCCAATCCCAACTCACAGCAATAACGCCTCCACACATCACAATCACCGTAACGTAACTATCTTCACGAGTCCTAGCGAGTCCACTGTACTCAAACACCATCTGCACTCCGGGCGCCTCCTTATCGCTCAGCACTGACAGCGGAATCACGCTACGACGGCACGTCGCTCTGTGACGTTAAACTAGCCCTTCAAGATCAACTCATAATACCGGTGCGATCCTGTGCCTATTGGAATGAGAGACACTGCATAGTCCTGAATCTGCATGGAAGAGGAAGGAGAGGAAGGAGGAAGCGCATTCAGGATAGAGCCGCCGTTTATGGACAACTCGCGAATCGAAATGGAATTCTGGATGATAGCCTCCGCACTTCCGTCTTCGTAGTCGCCATTTGAAATGAATTGCGAGAATCGGCTCGTATCAGCAGATATCATGAATTGGATCTAACCATGAAATGACCCATTCAGATTCATACGCCGGGCAAAGGAATTGAAATCGTAGCATCACATGACGGCGATGAAGACACAAACTGGCGAACCGTGTAGTGATTGCACTATTTGGAATACACGTCAAGAAGAAGAACAATGGAAAGACCCTGGATCAGCTTGGCTGTCTTGTATCCCCGGGAAGCGTAGAAACGCAGATAGTCGCTACATGACCTGCAGCGTATATGACTGCTCGTTCCGTTGGGATAAAGACAGTAATATCTACCCCCATGGGTGTCGATTTCATCGACTATCCCCTACCCATTATCCAAAGAAATAGTAGAAACAATCGCCTCTGAAGACAACGAAGAATGACGCGTCACGTAGTCCTGCTTCTGCGACTCCGAACTCAGAACGATCGGACCGCTTGGAGCAACGCTATTTCCGTAGTAATCTCGGGTAGTTATAGACACGAATTCACACGGAATCCTAAGAGTAATATTGCCAAATCACAAACGACGCGTCGAAATGAATTGTCGCCTTCAGTTCATCCTTCTTGTCGACGACAGGATCGATTGTGAAAGAATTGGATGCTCCCTACGAATGAAACGTGCGGAGAAGCCAAAACGAGACCCGACGTGAAATAGAAAACATGGAGGATGACACACACTGCTACTGCGGCTACGGAGACTATCCCTTAGTGTTCCTTGTCGAGAGTACGTGATGCGCCAGTGAGGGAGCGACGAAGGAAGTAGGGCTCAATTTGCGGGTTGAAGTCAAACCGTTTCCACAAGGAACCCATCGTGCCTGCAACAAACAACCCAATTATGAGGAGGCGAACGACATGAGCTGCTTCTTCACGTCCTCCACGTCCTTCTTTGAGTAGTGCGAATGGAAGTATCCATACTCTTCCTTGTACGGCTTCTCCGCATCTACCGCGTAAAGGAAGCACCTCTCCGTCCATTCTGAAAGGATATTCGAGCAGGAGTCGCAGCACGTAAACACAACTAACGAGCCGAAGTCGATCTCAGGATACTTGGTCTTCGCCGCCTCCGGATCCGTGCCCAGCAAGTAAATCAGCTGGGGCATCACCTGGAACTCAAATTTGCGCTCCTTGCCGCAATACGGACAAGCGGGAATGGAAGCCAAATCTGCCTTCGTGTCTTTATTCGCCCACAGAATGGCGTCGTTGTTCCAGCGATTCAGTCGAAGAACCTGCGTGTTCGCCCTTTCAATCACCTTGTTGAAATGAAGTCGGACGGGATCATCCTCCAGTCTTCCTCCCAGCGCATCGCGGATATCCTGGTCCGTCAATTCTATACTCAACTCCACAAAGAGAAGGTACGCACGGGCTCATCGCCGAGATTGAGCGCCTTGATGCGCTCCAGCTGGGACTGCTCCGATGCCACTTCCGCCTTGGTAGGCTCGGGCTCGGGGAACATGTCCACCTCCCAGAGCGGGAACTGAACGTCCGAGCAGATCAGGTCATCTCTGTACAGCGTAGCGAGATCCTGGCTTCCCTTCCCGCAGGATTCCTTGTGTCCGTTTCTCCATGCAGCCACTTGATGGTCTCTGCAGCAGTAGAACACGTTGCACTTGGAGCACTTGGAAGACGCCTTCACTCCGCATACGCAGCACAGGTGATTTCCGTAATGAAACGGACTCGCGGGACTATTTGGGTTGAAGTAGTCGCTCGCAACGACGGAATCCAGGTCTTCGGGATAATACTTGTTGATTTTGGGTAACTGGCATCTTAGCACCTTGATGCTGCAACTGAGACAAGGAGAAAACGCACTACCTTCCCTTTTCGAGGCAATCCTGGTTTTGACAGACAAAAACGTAAATGCAGCGATGGTAAGCGTCCACCTTCTCATCGCACGGGTTATATAGCTGGACCATGAAGCAAAGGGGCTTCTGACAATACGGACACACCAAATCGCTGTGGTCAGGAATTGCGTCCGGAATCAACCAAAACGGTTTGCCTCCGAACTTGGCACAATCCCAGATGCGCCAGCCCTCCTCACTCGATACAAGAAAGCCCAGTTCTGTGCGTGACATGGAATAGGAATGAATCTAAAAGGAAAAGAGCGGAGGAATAGTGAGAAAACGGGACGAAACGGTGGAAATGGAGGTTTCCTTGTTTTCGCAGTAAACATCGACTCTTTGTTGGAATGATGCTCTCAAAGATTTCGACACGCGTTGTCCGTGGGCTTCCCGCGGCAGCGCACGTGGTCCATGCTCCATCGGCAGTTCGAGGTAGTGTGCTCTGATTGCTTTCTTAGTAGCGTAGTTGCGCTCCCTGCGATGGCGGTAGATGCTTCAAATATATATATTCAAGTGAGAGCCTGTGGCTTGCGTTCATTCTCGTAGCATCGCAACTTTGGACGGTTTTCCGATTTTTCGAAGGCGTTTAAGGAAAACTACGCCGCTGCAAAACAGGATTTGTATAAGGCAAAGGAGGAGGCGTTGAAGAAGAAGGGGGATGCTGAGGGCGAAAAGGCGGCAGAAGAAGTTGCAAACAAGGCGGAAGAGGCGACGACAAAGGCAAATGAAAGCGAGGCTGCGGAGAAGGCGAAGAGCAAGATGGACGAGGCTACGGAGAAGGTGAAGAGCAAAATGGATGAATCGACGCAAAAGCTGAAGGATAGCATGAACGAGTCGACGCAGAAGTTGAAGGACAGCATGAATGAATCAACGCAGAAGCTGAAGGAGAGTATGAGTGATGCGACGAAGGGGGCGAAGGAGGAGATGAAGAAGCAGAAGGCGAAGCTGAGTTCCTTCTGGAGCGACTTCAGTTCCGAAATGAAGAAGCAGATGAACATCGACTCCACTCCCAAGGCGAAGCCGGCCAAGGCAGCCAAGAAGGCGAAGAAGGTGAAGGTGGCGAAGAAGGAGCCCGTCAAGGACGCTTCAAAGGAACCTGCGAAGGATGAGAAGATGACTGTGAACCCCGAGGGCGCGGAGAAGGCGGCGGCAGCGACAGCGGCGAGTCGGACAAGACGGTGCCATCGGTGGAGGAGTTGGAGGCGACGCCTGAAGAGGAGGAGGAGTTGGACCCCCTGAGCGACGAGGCGTTGGGCATCACGCCGGAAATGAGCGAGGAGGACGCGGACGCGCTGCGACGCGAGGCGAAGAAGAAGATCATCAAGGCAGAAAACTACCAGAAGAAGAAGGACCGCCTGCGCGAGACGCTGCAGAAGACGAAGGAGCGCGCGAAGGTGAAGGCGCGTAGCCTGACGTGGGAGAAGGTGAAGTTCTTCTTGCGCGACGGGTGGGAGGATCTGAAGGGCAGCAACAAGAAGCCACACCGCGTGATGCTGGACGAGGAGGAGGTGGAGGCGCAGCGCAGGGAGATCCTGCAGGCGCGCGAGGCGGCGGACAAGCTGAAGGAGGAGCACGAGAAGGAGGGCACGCCGATGAAGACGGAGTTGATGAATGTGGACAACTCGAACAACATCTGGGCGCAGGTGGCGGACCTGCTGAAGGATGCGCCACTGATCGAGTCGCTGTTGGAAATGAGCAAGAAGGTGAAGGAAAGCAAGGTGGGCGAAACCGTCTCCTACGCCACGGAGGATCTTCGCGAGAAGTGGGAGACGAGTCAGCACCCGCTTGTGTACAAGCTATCGGCTGTGTACGACGAGCTCTTCAGCGAGAGCGATACTGCCAAGGCGATCCGCGAGGTGCGTCGCACCGACCCCACGTTCCTGGAGGCGGCGTTGCGTGACGAGATGAAGGAGTCGATCGTACCGGCGATGCTGAAGGCGTGGGTGAACGCGGATACGAAGACGCTGAAGCTGATTATGAACGACCACGCGTACGCGCAGGTGTATTCGGTGATCAAGATGCAGCAGGCGGAGGGATTGGAGATGGACAAGCACATTCTCGACATTAAGGATGTGCAATTGCAGGTTGGCGAACATGGCAGGTTTGACATGTAGAGCGCGCATATCATCGAGAAGCAGAATCCTGCGTTCCTGTACCTGGTGACGGTGCAGATGGTGAATTGCATTCGCGATCGCGAGGGACACATTGTGCAGGGAAAGGAGGACGAGGTGAAGCAGATGTACTACTACATCGCGCTGCAGCAGGAGCACGACGACGAGCTGAACATCATGAAGTGGAAGATTGCGGAAATGCAGCTGGTGGCTGAGATGGATACCTGGTAAGAGTTGTTTAGTATTGGGTTGTTGTGTTTGTTTTGATATGAGTCTTCAAGTGAGAGATTTTCAATTCAGACTCTTCTCGTTAACTACTGCAACAAACACACTGCAATTCTAACAGGAAAAACGACTAGGCCCATTGTCTGACATAACGCTGAATGACCTTCTTCAACTTCGGCATCTTCACAAGCACATCGTAATCACAGTACGGATGCCACCACTTCCTCCGAATCCGGTACGGGATCTCCTTCGAGATCACCGTGTCCTTAAAAACCGTGTGCTGCAGCCCACATCGCTCGCTCAACTTCGGGTAGAAATCAGCGTAGAAGTGAGGGTTCACGATCTCGATCACCGCACTCCCCGTGTGCATGAACACAATGTTGCTCAGCTGGTTCCCGTGCATGCTGATCAGTAAATCCGTCTTGAACATCAACGTCGCTTGCTCCGCGTACGTCGCGTTGTCCAGCTCCGTCGAAACCACAATGACGGGAAGAGTGTTCAAAAAAGTCACGATTTCGTCCTCGTTGTCGATGTGACGCTTCGTGCTGCGTCGCGACAAATACGTGATTTGCCGCGGGGAAGTCTTCTTTTCCGGTTCGTTGAATTGCTTGTAGAGATTACGACGAATCCACGCCGCCTCCTCCGCGCTCCAAAACAGCTGAAGGGGGAACTCCACACGATAAATAATCTGTGTCTCAACCCCACACAACACCTCCCACCACACGACGAAATGAAACTCTCTTGTGGAGTTTCATCAGCATCCCGCGTTCCAGAATCGTCGGTCGCTCGCCCGCGGGGAGGTTGTCCAGAATGGCGTCCAGATAACCGCGGTACCAGCCGGAGAAGGAGCCCTCCTCGATGTCGTGGGAAAGATAAAAGTACTTTACCTAAAGCGTGAGCGAGAGGAGAAGGAGAAACGGGAATGCGCGGGATGGCGTAGAAGAGATTGTGGATGATGGTGTTCGAGCCCTCCATGAAGTGAAACAGATTCCAAATGGATCGGAGAGGGATTACCGCCACGTTGTCGAAGATTATTTCGGGAGGCGGGGGCGATTGCACGCAAGTGTGCAGACGGGCGTCGTAGTCGGTTGCAATGTCGTTGTACTTCACTTCTCTCTGTATCACCTTCGGATAGTAGATAAGCGTGTTCGAGAACGGGTCCAAACCCACATCCTCGCCATAATAGAAATGATAACCCGGGACGGTAAGTTCGTTAATGGGCTTGACATAGAAGAGCTTCCAGTGCTTTATCCGCTTCAGATGATTCCTAATCTCGAAAGCAACTCCGTACCGTACCTGTACGCCTCGGAAAGGTCGCTCCACTTCTTACGACTATCGGCAGTCTCCATATAAGAATTGGGATAGGAGAAGGTCAGATTCAGAGAGGAAGCAGCATACTCCGCAGCAGGCAGAATACTTGCAATAACGATCACATGCTCGTTGCGATTCTCGTATTCAGCGTCTCTACATGGGACGAAAGGAGCAAGGAACGAACTCAAACGATGACCGGATAAGGATGGAGATAAACAACGCGAGAACCAGCGGAGTAATGATCATTCTTGCAAGGGTTAGCAGGAAATGAAAGAAATGGGGTCACAAGTGTTTGTTGCGATGAAAGAATGAAGGATGTGCGTTGCCCCACCTCTCTCATCCGGAAATGGGTTTCGATTGAATGGGAGGGGAGTGAGCATGGGGTGGCGTGAAACGGAAAGTGGAAGAGAGAATGGAGAGGAGGACTGATGAAAGATGAAACGGATTGAAATGGAATAAGAGAATCGAGTGGAAATGAAATTGAAAGAGAGAGTGTTGTTGTGAAGGGTGATGATGGGAGTGATGGATTCCTCCACAGAATGAATTGGAGTCGTGAATCGAAGAGATAGAGAGTGGATAGGAGTGGTTTGGAGTGAAGAGAGAAGAGTTGTCGTGGAAATGGTATGAATAGATATGGGAAGAGTATAAATGGACACGGGTGGAGTATGAGGACGAGAGGAGAGAGAGTGAGTGATGAAGACAGAATGGGATTCCGTGATGCAGAGTATGATTATTAGAATGGATACAATCGACTGGTGTGTTGTGGAGATGGAATGGAGTGGAATGGTTGTGAATTGGAGTGTGGAGAGATTGTGCGTAGAACCGCGGTGATTGGGGTGTGGATGAATACGGTGTGGGAGAAATGGATATGAGAGTGGGTTGGTTGACAGTGATTGGAGTGTGAAATCGCATGAATGGAAAGGGAGCGTCTGGAAATGGAATGTGTGTTGTTGTTAGTGAGTATTGATGAGTAGAGAGAGGAAGAAGGCGTTATCGAGTGAATTGCGTTGTGTTGTGGGTGTGGAGTGTAAGGGTGTTGTAAATGACGTGAATTGGTTGAAGAGTGCGTCGAAGAGTGAGTTGTTGAAGTTGGGTTGTGGTGTTGAGTGTTCGACGCTTGTTGTTGAGAACGGGAATGACTTCCGCATGTGTGGTGGTGTGTTGGAGTTGGGGGATGGTTTGTTGTTGAGTGTGGAGAGTGGAGGAGTTGTGTTGGTTGATGTGAGGAGTCGTTCGTTGTTGCGCGTGGAAGGCGTGGATTTGAGCCGAGTGGATCAGAACGAGATATTGGATTTGAGTGTGGATGGTGATCGTTGGGAGGGTGACGTGTTGGATTGTAGTCCGTGTGGTTGGGGCGTGTTGTACGACAAGAACAACGAGCGAGTGTACGAGGGCTTCCGTCTAGGGGAAGTGAATGTGTGTTATGGCGCGAGTTACTACAGTGACATGGAGAGGATGGAGTATGTGGGCGGATTGTACGAGGGAAGGCGATATGGGTGGGGTGTTCAGTATGACCGAACTGGAGGTGTCGTGTACGAGGGGAAGTGGGTGAATGACGATCGTTGGGAGAATCGCGTTGACAAGAGAGTGGTGTTGAGTCCGTCGATTCCGTTCTTCCACAGTGGTGTGGAGGAGTTGGTGGTGAGTGATGGTTGTTGTAACGACGCTTCGTGGGGCGTGTTGGACTTCCAGTGGATGCGAGTTCTGAAGTCGTTGAGAGTGGGTGATGACTGTTTTCGGAGTGTGAATGAAGTGCGATTGATTGGATTGAATGCGTTGAAGCGTGTGGTGGTGGGTGATGAGAGTTTCAGTGAGGGAAGTGGTTGTTTTGTGTTGCGCGAGTGTTGTGGGATACGAGAGTTGAAGATCGGTTCCAGTTCGTTCCCTCTCTATTCGTGTTGTATGGTCGAGGCAAACGAATCGTTGGTTTTGTTTGAAGTGAGTTGGTGGTCGTTCACGAAGTCGTCGTTGGTGTTACGCGATTTGGAGGAGTTGGAGTGTGTGAGGATTGGGAATGGGAGTTTCGAGATGCCACTTCACAGTGTGATTGAGAGTGTTGGGTGGAGTGTTGGTTGATGGGTAGACTGTCCAAGACTCAACAAGATGGTTCTTGGCGAGAGGACGTTACGTGGTATGACGAGTATGGAGTGTTCGTCCTTGTTGAAGAGTGGATGAGTGTGGAGAGTGTGAAGAGTAGACTTGCCCGAGTTGGAGGCGATTGAGTGTGGTGAGAATAGTTTTGAGTTTGGGAGAATGCGAGTGGAGAGTGGTTGAGTGTGTTGTGGTTGAGTGATAGACGTGCCTTTGAGAGAGCGTTCGCTTCCTTCTGGGATGAAATTGAGTGTGTTTCGAGAGCGTGTGATGAGGCGTGAGAAGTGGTTGAGAAGGAAGAAGAAGTGGTTGGTGGTTGGATTTGTTCCGTTGGTGTTGGTGATAGTGTTGGTGCTGGTGTTGATTGAGTGGATGTTGAAGAGTAATGAGACGTACAATTTGTTGAAGCATTGTAGTGGTGGGCGAGTGGTGCGTGGTTCGAGTGAGATTGTGATTGGGAATGGTGAGTGTGATGGATATGTGTGGAGTGTATTGGATATGAGTGTGTATCATGGGTTGAAGAGATTGGAGATTGGTGATTACAACTTTGAGAATGTGAGAGGGTTGAGATTGATTGGGTTGAGTGAGTTGGAGAGTGTGGAGATTGGAGAGAAGTGCTTCACTCAATACAGGAATTGGTATGTCAATGATCCAAATCGTCATTTCTATTTGAAGAACTGTCCGAAGTTGAAGTCATTGAAGATGGGTCGTTATTCCTTCTCTGATTACACTGTGATTG
>ERZ780157.729-NODE-729-length-40425-cov-4.855487_pt1 | contig 40425 bp, 44 predicted proteins | sample MGYA00511169_ERZ780157 | MGnify/ENA primary metagenome ERZ780157 (study PRJEB29588, sample SAMEA1965149) | human gut metagenome | biome: human gut; feature: human-associated habitat; material: faeces | place: Denmark | collected 2008/2010 ...
AATCAATAATTTTCTTTGTTTTAAGAAAGACAAGCCTTAGTTTCCGTTTGTATCAGTTTTAACATTTGATACCTCTATTTTCTCTCCATCTGTTGTTACTATAATTGTACCAAGTTCATCTGTTCTATAAATTTTTGTTCCTAGTTTTTCTAATCTATCTAAGATAACACTTTTAGGGTGACCATAGCTATTGCCAGTTCCCACTGAAATTATAGCATATTTAGGGTTTACTTTTTTTAAGAAAGCATTTGATGAAGAAGTATTCGAACCATGATGGGCAACTTTTAAAACATCACTTTCTATATCTTTATTAAGGAGTGTTTTTTCTACATCACTTTCTGTATCACCAGTGAATAGAAATGATACGTTACCATATGTTAGTTTAAGGATAATAGAAGAATTATTTAAATTTTTACTATCCTTTCCAACATATATTGTCTCTATTTTTGCTTTTCCTAAATCAAAAGTACTACCAATTTGAGGTGTATCAAAATTTAGATTCTTTTTTTCAAGACTATCTAAGACATCCTCAAATGTTTTTGTAGTTGTAATAACGTCTGGCATATAAAAAGTTCCTATATCAAATGAATCAATTATATTATCCATCCCACCAATGTGATCTTCGTGGGCATGAGTTCCAACGACGTAGTCAAATTTTTCAATACCGAGTGACTTTAAATACATAACTAATTTTTCTCCATCTTCATTGTTACCAGCATCAATTAACATATATTTATTATTTGCATTTATAAGAATTGAATCAGCTTGACCAACATCTAGGAACGACACTTTTAAAAGTTCTCCTTCTTTGTCAACATTTCCATCTATATTTTCTTCTATGTTAGTGTTTTCTTTGAATACAGTATCTGTAAGTTTTTCATATAAATCATCATCGAGTTTGAATACTAATCCTAAAATCATGAAAATTAGGACTAACCATAATTCTTTTTTATTTTTTCTTTTACTTTTCACAATTGTTACCTCTATTCTATCTAATAATATATTAACATTGTTTATGATAAAAGAGAAAAAAATTGCAAAATAAAAATGTCAATTAGACATTTTTATAAATATAAGTCTCTGTACTCAGTTTCAAGTGTTTTGTTTTTTTCTTTTATCTTATCTCTAGGTGCAGTCTCTAAACAGTACCATCCTTTTCTAAACATTGTTTCGAACGTTTCTCTTTGAAGTTCTATTAACTTATTGAAACTGTTCAAATACTTTTGATATAGTGATTCATTACTTGCCTCTGTCATTGCTATTGTATAATTTTTCACCATGTCTTTAAGTGTTGTTAATAGCTCTGTTATATAGTCTTTTTCATTTAAACTTATACCTGTTGGTACTTCTTTTTTAGTGTTACATACTTTTTCGCTATTCATTGTTAACTCCTTTTTGTAATGTATTTAAAATATCGTTTAAGTTATCATCAAAAGTGCGTTTTGCCTTTTCTAAAACTTTGACAATATCCATATCTTGTACTTCTGTAATTGAATTATTTGTACACTTTAATGCACCATAATTCCATTCAAACATGTCACTTAGATAGTCCAAATCTTTTCCAGTTATTATGTCTGGAACAACATCATAATTATTCATTTTTTACCTCCAATAATATTATTTACAGAAATAAAAATGTTAAACACTATTTTTACATTTATAAATTCTAAATTATGTATAAAAACACTTATGCAATATAAAAGAGTGATTTAAATTCACTCTTTTATTTTTACTTTTAATTATTTATTGCAGTCAGAGCAAGAATTACTTCCTGAATCTTCTATCATTTTAGAAAGTTTTGTTTTTAATGCTGTAACCTTGTCTTCTGTCCAGTAATCTTTTGGATCCTCAAAACCTTTTGTATCCCAAGCGGTTTCATCATCAAATCCAACAATTTCTCCTTTGTTTACCGCAATTATCGCAGGAACATAAATCTTTTTGTTTCCTTCATCATCGTACTGTAAATATTCCTCAAGCAATTTAACAGTTTCTTGATATTCTTCTGTATTATTTTTTCTATCTTCAGAAATATTATGATAATAAATTTTTGCTGCTCCTTCATCCTTTGCTACTTCATTTAGATATACTACATATCTTTTACACCATGGGCATTCTGGGAATCCTAAATAAACAATTCCACTACCGTTTTCTAAGATCTTGTTTATTTCTGATAGGCTTCTATATACAAAGACATTATCTTTTGACACTGTATCATATTCTTCACTAAATTTTACTGCATCAGTTGTTGTTAATACTTCTTTGCTTTTTTGATAAATTCCATAAACTCCTATTCCTGCCATTAGTACTAGCAATATTATTACTATCTTGTCTTTCATCTTTTGCTTCCTCCATTATAAATTATACACATAAATTTATATGACTACAACAATAAATTTTAAAACTTAAATAGATTTAAGCCAGTTACTTCATCTTTTTCTCTATCTACTTTACCGTCAATAATAGTGATTATCATCTCACATGTTGCAGAAACATTTGCTCTTGTTAAGTGACCTCCTACTACATTTCCTTTCATATCACCAGCACTCATATGTATATGAGTATAAAATTCTTTATTCATTGTATTTATTGTACCAGTTAGTGATGTTATCTCATAATAACCTTTAAAAGTATTTGGATAATACTTCTTTGCTTCTACATCATATACACCAACTGTAAAGTCATCAGTTGCACCAAGTGCTTCTACAGATGCCAATATTATATTTTCTTTAAGAGCGATATTTTTTATTTGCTCTAAAATCTCCTCGTTTCTATCAATTCTTGCTACTATTTTATCTTTAAATCTTCTGTATTCCATGAATTTCACCTTTCTTAAATTTATTTCTACTTACTTCATTTAACATTCTAACATTTTTTAACTTGTTTGCAAAGAAAAAAAGCTAGCATTTTTAGTGCTAGTTTTATTTATCCAATTAGTCTTAATACATCATTGAATGTAATAAATAACAGTAATACCATTAAAAGAATAAAACCAATACTGTGAACAGTGTTTTCTACTTTTGGTGATACTGGGCTTCCTTTAATCTTTTCAATTAAAAGGAACAATATTCTTCCGCCATCGAAAGCTGGTAATGGTATTAAATTTATGAATCCAACGTTAACTGATAAAAGTGCTAAAAGATTTAAAAGACTCATAACGCCACTTGATGCTGATTGACCAACAACACTGTAAATTCCTACTGGGCCAGATAGACTTTTAACTCCAACAAGACCTGTAAATAATGCCCATAGAGTTATAAACATTTGTTTAATGTATGCTCCAACTTTTGTAAAAGCATATTTAACTGCATTTAAGAATCCTGTTTCAGTTTTTTGTTCGAAAACTGCTCCAAACTTATAACTTACTGTACCATCATTTTCTTCTTTTTTAGGTGTTACTTTATAAGTATAATCTTTACCATTTCTTTCAACATCAAAAGTTACTTCATCACCATTTGCATATATTGTCATATATACTTTAACATCATCGATTGTTGATATACTTTTCCCATTTATTTTTAATACTTTATCATTATCCCTTATTCCTGCTTCATATAATGGATAATTAGTATCTACTTTTGTTAATACTGGATCCATTACAGGAGATCCTGTGAAAAGACCTATAAACATTAAAACTAAAAATGCTAAGATAAAGTTATTACCTGCGCCAAAGAACATTATAAGTAATCTTTGCCAGATAGGCTTATTATACAGCTTTTTATTTTTCGGAATATTATCGTCATCATCAACTTCTTCCCCTGCTAGTTGAACAAATCCGCCAATTGGTATTGCCCTTATATTATAGGCAGTCTCACCTTTTTTAGGTTTAGTACCCCAAACTTTAGGTCCCATTCCTATTGAAAATTCATATACATGTACTTTGAACATCTTAGCAAATATAAAATGCCCAAATTCATGTACTAAAACAATTACACCTAGTATCAATATAAAATATATTAGCGTTAACATAACAAATCCTCCTTATATAATAGTTATGAAAATTATAAATCCTAGTGCTACAAATATAATACTGTCAAGTCTATCTAAAATTCCACCATGACCTGGAATGATATTAGAAAAATCTTTTTTACCATACTCCCTTTTTATAAATGAGAAAACTAAATCTCCTAGTTGACCTAAAAGTGACAAAACAATTGTCATAAATATAGTCATTGATAAACTAATCGAGGAAGGAATGACACTGTTAAAGAATAATGTTGCTACAATTGTTGCCATAGCGCTTCCACCAATTGTTCCTTCTATAGTCTTTTTTGGAGATATTTTAGGAGCAAGTGGTCTTCTTCCAATGTATTTCCCTGTTATGTAAGCAAAAGTATCAGTAAATATTGTTATTAAGAATATATATATTACATAATTTAGGCTATAGCTTCTAAGAAGCACCAATAGATTAAATGTAAGACCAATAAATAGTGTTGCGCCAATTAAGAATAATGCATCATTTATTCCATACTTATCTTTATCATTTATAAAGACAAGTGGTGATAAATTAACTAGAATTAGTATAGCCATAAGTCTATAATCTAACATATAAAACGTATCGCTAGTACTATAGTTATTCATCGTAAAGAATGCTACTAATATATATGCAAAAAGCTCTACTACTGCAGGAAGTGTTTTTACTTTTCCTCTTATTTTTAGAAGCTCATACAAAGAGCAAAATGCTAATATTGCCATCAAAATTGCATATGATATTCCACCAATCATTAACACTGGTATAAATATCAAAAGCATTACTATAGCACTTATAAGTCTTTTTTTCATATTAAACGCCCCCGAATCTTCTTGATCTCTTTTGAAATTCTTCTATTGCTATATCAAATTGTTTCTCATCAAAATCTGGAAATAAAGTATCTGGGAAATAATACTCTGCATATGTTGACTGCCAAGGCATAAAGTTACTTGTCCTCATTTCCCCACTTGTTCTAATTACAAAGTCAAGATCTGGAAGACGATTATACATATTATTATCAAGTACTTCCTCATCAATATCATCTATAGCAAGGTTTCCATCCTTTACTAATTTAGCTATTTTCTTAGTTGCATCAATTATCTCACTTCTACCACCATAGTTAAGACAAACATTAAAAATTCCATTTTCAAAGTCTTTTGTCTTCTCCTCTAAATCATCCATAGCATTGTTTAATTCTTCACTTAAATTATTTCTGCTACCTGAAAAGACTACCTTAATTTTATCTTTTATAAATTCTTTAGCATTCGTTTTAAACATTTTAATAAAAAGTTTCATTAAATAATCAACTTCTTCTTTACTTCTTTTAAAATTCTCAGTTGAAAAAGCATATACACTTACATATTTAATTCCTCTTTTAAATATATGTCTTAATAATTTTTTTAAATTTTTGGCCCCAGCACTGTGACCAAGGCTTCTTGCAAGGCCCCTTTTCTTAGCCCATCTACCATTACCATCCATGATTATTCCAACATGAATCGGTAAGTTTAAATCATTCATATCATCACCTATATATAATTATAGTATATTTTATAAGATGTAGTAAAGAAAAATAGAGAAACATCTCTATTTTGTGTCAATATTAGTATTATGTTCTATTTTCTCCCATCCTAGATTAGGATTTTCTATAGCGTCGATAACGCATGGTATATAGCTTAACAAGAAAATAGGATTATAAAAAATTGCTTTTACTTTCATTTTCTTATCAAGACCAAATATGTTCTTTTCACTTCTTATCATTATGTATGTTACTACCATTAAAACTATATATATTGCTATTAAAGTAAGAAGTATTGCAAGCAAATTGCAAATAAATTTCTTCTTAATAATCAAGTCACTAAAAATTATAATCATATTACCGAATAGGAAAATAAGTATTCCTATAATCATAAATATATATGGTTTAATACCAATGTATTCATTTGTTATAGCCTTTTTATTTTTAGTATCTTTGTCGTACATTTTTTCTCTTATTTCATTTAAATATTTTATTCTAGTGTCAAGATATCCTCTTGCCCATCTTGTTCTTTGCTTTTTAGATACTTCATAACTAGTCGGTTGTTCATCATAGAAAATAGCATCTTCATTATAAGTTGAAGAAATATTGTTTATTACCATATATAAAGAAAATTCATAATCCTCAGTAAGAGAGTTAAATGGATATCCCTTTAGATCCTCTATTATTTCTCCACTTATATAAAAACCTGTTCCACTTACTGTCATAGCATAATTTTTCTTTTTCTTTTTTCTATTAAAAAGTGTATTTACCATCGTAAATGTAAGTGAAGATGCTGCTGCTACAACTGATGAATTACCATTTTTTGTGTTTCTATAACCTGTTGCCACTTGATATCCTTTTTTATAACTTTCAAGCATATGCTTCATATAATTTTTATCAAGAACGTTATCAGCATCAAAGATAAAATAAAGATCATACTTTTTCTTTTTAGACATTATTTCTTTTATTGCATCATCGATTGCATAAGATTTTCTTCTTAGACTTAAATTTTTTCTTAGCACAATATTCATAGAGTACTTTTTAGCTATTTCACAGGTTTTATCATTTAGTGACTCTACTACTATATAAACATTCTCACTTGGTATTTTTACAGTTTGATTAGTTATGCTAATTAAAAGATTTTCTATTACTTTCGATTCATCTCTTGCTGGTATTATTATACAAGGATTTATATTTTTATCTTTTGGTACTAATTTAATTTTTTCTTTTCCTATAAATGAATATATTAAAAGAAAAAGGCCAATTAAAATGAATATAAGCATTATTATAAATAAAATCAGTATATACATATTTTTACCCCTTTGCTACCATATTTGGATAGTATTTTGCAAGTTTTTCATCTGGATAAACTTTGTCATAAAGTTCTCCTAAAGGACTCCATGGTTCAATTCCTTTTCTTCTTTCGTTTTGTCTTAGAAGAGCTGTCCAAGATAAGAACATATCAAGTGATAAGAAAACAACTAAACAGATGGTTATTGTTTTCATCAAATTATATGGGACATTTTCTATTACATTTGATATGAACGGATATATTTTCTTTACATAAATTAGTGACAATAATCCCCATACAAACATAAAAGGAATTGTTGTTCTTCCACCAATATTTAGAAAATGATTTGAATAATCCCAAGATGTTGTACCAACGAAGATCTCTTGCAAAAGACTAATTGTATATTCAAAAAATCCTCCTATTAAAGCACCATATAAAAGTGTTTTAAAGTTAGACATATTATCTTTTCTCAAAAGTAGAACCGTAAATAGAACAGCACCAGCACCATATAATGGATTAAATGGTCCATAAATAACGCCTCTTCTTATTTCCCAAAATATACTACCGTCATCTAAATAGTGAGTGATAAGATTCAATATTTGTTCATAATAAACACCAAAGACCGAGAAAATGGCAAAAATTAAGAATAACTTACTTGCACACATTCCTTTTGCATATCCTCTTTTTTCTTCCATAAAATATGGTTTTACTGTCTTAATAAATTCTTTTACTTTTTTCTTATACTTCTCTAACATCATTTCACCTATTATATAATATAGTCTACTACAAGTTAGATGTTTTTACAATGCAAAAAAAGAATACCTTGACGTGGTACTCTAAATTTTATTAAAAGCTATCAATATTGATTTTAACTCTTTTATTGTCTTTTAAGAAACTGCTTGCTTGAACTAATGTTCTTAATGCCTTAGCATTATTTCCATTTTTTCCAATGACTTTTCCTATGTCATCTTTTGATACCATAATTTCTATAAGAATTGTATTTTCTTCATCAGTTTCAAATTCTTTAACATTTACAGTATCTTTGTCTTTAACAAGAGATAAAACTATTTCTTTAGTTAATTCTACTAAATCCATAATTACTTACTTTCCTTTTTGTTTTTTTCTTCAGCAAATTTCTTAACAATTCCAGCTTTACTTAATAAGTTTTTAGCTGTGTCTGTAGGAAGAGCTCCTTCTTTTAACCATTTCATAGCTACTTCTTCATTTATTTTTGTTTCACCATTTTCTGGATTATAGAAACCGATTTGTTCGATGTATTGTCCATCTCTAGGTCTTCTTGAATCACTTGCTACTATTCTGTAAGTAGGTTTTTTCTTTGAACCCATTCTAGTTAATCTAATTCTAACTGCCATTTTTCATACCTCCATTCCGTTACATAAATAGATTATATAACAGAGCCTCTATGTTGTCAATATAAAAATGTTAACAGCTATCAGTCTATTTTTCAAATACTTCCGTAGACTTCCATACACAAGTTTTATCATCAATTTTTTCAAAAGTGTGTAAATATGTATATGCTTTAATAGTTTTCAACTTTTCTATGTATTCTAATGAAACATTTTCATTATAAAATTCTTTTGCATCTAAAGTTTCACTAGTTTTGGTTTTGTTATCAAAATATATATTAAATAATTCATTTGGTTTTTCTTCATTTGCTACTACTGCTAGATATTTATCATATATGTATATATTTTTTTCATCTAGTGTTGCCTTTGTAATTTGACTATAAGTTTTTGCCGATAAAGCTTTACTTTCATCATAATACTCATAAAAGTAATAACTTTCATCTTTGTATTGATCTGAATATAAAGCATTAAATCTTAATATTGCATTATTTTCTTTATGTCTTTCAGTTATTTTCAAGTTATTATTGCATTCATCAATATCAAACTTTACATTTCCAAAGATGTTTTTTACTTCTGTTTCTACTCTGTTCTTTGATAATTTGTATTGTTCTGTTGTTATTTCATTACCTGGCATATACTCTGGCTCAAAGTCATTATAAGTTATATTATACAAAACACTTTCAATAATTTCCCTCTTACTTAGGTTATCATATGTTTGCCTAGTATCTTTATACACTGAATAATATATGTATTTTTTGTAATCAAATATTCCTTTAGGAATCTTCTTATATGTGTCTAGTACTAACTCACTGTTTATATCAAGATTTGTTAATTTTTCTTTAGACGAATTTGTTTTACTTATGACTATTGATATTCCAATAGTTAGTAAAACAAACCCGATAATTATAATTATTATATTTATTATATTTTTCTTCATATTTATTGCCCTACATATGTTATTCTTGCATAACCATTTCCAGAGTGACCCGTTTCAGTACCATTTGATGTATTTGGCATACTTTCTTTACCTGATTTCATCACTGTGCTTGTAAATACTTTTCCAGAGTAATGAACTGAACAAGCATTGCTGCTAGTTCCAGTTGTGCATCCACTTTTTGCACTGCTGCTTGATGCTGATGCTACTGCTACACAACCAGTGTGTCCAGATATATATGATGTTCCACCTGTTCCACCACTTCTATATGCTTCAAATGTATTGCCGCGATCAGAAGCACCTGAACCTCCCCAGTAGCCGCCGCCGCCACCACCTTGACCATGAGTGTCTTGGTTAGAATTTGTTCCACCACTTATTCCGTATCCAAATTTATAACCTGTAGTTTGACTAACTTCCGGTGTAGACTGAGGACTGTTTCTAGTGTTATAGCAATAAACCTTTACACTACTATTTATAAGACCTGCAGCATGTCGGTTGTTAATTGTATCAGCAGTTGCATAATTTGAATTTTCAACACAAGATCCGCCGCCGCCACCTCCTGCTACCATTATTCTTGATCTAAGACCAGTAGCATTATTCCAAGCACCACTGTTTAATCTAATATCTGTTGCACCGCCGCCACTTCCAGCACCATCATCGGAACCACCATCTCCACCTGCTCCACCACCATTAAATGATGAGGCCGTTACATTATTTCTTGTACCTGTTACACCTTGCTTACCAACATAAACGTAAAGTGTATCTCCTTGATTTAAAGATATAACTCCTGATGTATAAGCTCCATTTCCACCTTGACATCCTGGTTTTGATGATGTAAATACGCCTGCTCCACCACTAGCTCCCCAAGCTTCTATTTTATACTTGCCTTTAATTTTAGTTGTAAATGTTTGAGCTGCACCAGTGTAACTGAAATTACCTGTATAAGAATACAAAGTCAAAGTATATGCTACATAGGCGGTATTTGTATTTGTTTTACCACCACTTATATTACCTGCACCATCTTTAACTGGATATAGCCATAAGTAATAATAACCAGCTGTTCCAGTTACTGTAAAAGCAGTGCCACTAGTGTAATTTTTCCAACTTCCGCCAGTTTGAGTAGAACTGCTTGTTGATAAGTAGTATTGGTATTTATTACTAGAATCTAATCCACTTCCGCCATTATCTGTAACTGATATTATCACATTTGCTGATGTTGCACTTGTGTATGATGATGTTACTGCTATAACAGGCGGTGTTGTATCTGTAACTACTGTTTGTAGGGCACTTACTAATGAATTATTATCATTTATTCCATTATTTGTATATGTCCCATTTATAACTTTAATTTTTATATTATATGTTCCTTGTCCAGAAAAAGTATATACACTGCTTGTCTGTGCAGCTGTCCAAGTTGTTCCGTTATCTTTACTAAATTGATATTGACTTATTCCTGATTCAGCATCAGTTCCACTCGCAGTTACTGTAACATTTGTACCACTTACACTGTATGTAAATGTTGCTCCTGTTGGTGCTGTTGTATCTATACTTGACACAGCTTGACTAGCTGATGAAACATAATTTGTTCCATCTGTTACTCTTGCAATTATGTTTCCTTTTGCTGTAAATGATACTGCTCCAATATAATCATTCCAAGATAAGCCACCATCTGTACTATATTGTTTTGTATAACTTCCAGAAGGATATGTGATTGTTACACTCTTACTTTGACTCCATCCTGTTGGTGACACTTTCATAGTCGGAGCTATTATTGTTGTTGTCATCACTTCAGTTGCTTCACTTTCAAGGGTATTTTTTTCATTTGCACCATTATTAGTATACGTTCCATTTACTGCTTTTACTCTTATTTTATATGTTCCTGTTGTTAAATTTGTGAAGTCATATGTATTTGATTCTTGTAAAGGTGTCCAGTTTGCTCCATCGTCTTTGCTAAACTGATACATTGAAATTCCACTTTCAGGATCTATTCCTGTTGCTGTTACTTTAATATTATTACTTGATTTTGTATATGATATTGCTGCAGTAGTTGGTTTTGTGTTATCTATTCCTGTTACTGTATATGTTGATCCTGCTAGATAATCCTCATTATCTCTTAATCTTCCAATTATTGTGCCATTTTCTGTAAATTCTACTTCGCCACTATATAAATTCCAGGTTATACCACCATCAATACTATATTCATTTGTATAACCAGAAGCATATGTTATTTTTACTCTTTTTGACTGGCTCCAACCACTCGGTGATGATGTATATGTTGGCTTTGTTACCGGATTTGTTGATATACTTACGACATCACTATCTTTATAGTTATTATCTCCTTCACCACTTGTTTCATACGTTCCATTGTAGCTTCTAACTTTTATTAAATATGCTCCTTCTGTTAGATTTTCAAATTTATATTCACTACTTTTTGAAATATCTGACCATGTTGCACCACCATCTTTACTATACTGGTATCCATATATTCCAGTTTCTGCATCCGTTGATGAGACCTTTATAGTTATTGAATCAATTGCTTTTTCATAAGTAAATATTGTACTTTCAGGAGGTGTTTTGTCTATTTTATCTATTACAATCTCTTTTCCTTTACTTATTCTTCCACTTTCATTTTTTGCAAATACATAATATGTTCCTACATCTTTTAAATATTCATCACTTGCACTCCAAGCAGCATTTTCATCTGGAGCTATATTTTCGTTTGTAATTATATATTCATAATTTTCATTTTCATTTAATTTTTCTATTTTTATTTTCTTATCTTTATTTGTCCATCTTGTTTCATAACTTACTTTAAATAAATTTAAGTTATCTATGTCAAGCAGAACCATTTTATAATTTGGATTATTTCTATCACTTACTTTGTATTCTGCTTCTTCTGTTTCTATAGTATATTTTTTTGTTTTTAACTGCTCCACATCATATATTTTGCTTATTTTTTCTTTGTCTGTTATTATCTTATCCGTATCTAAATCTTCAGCTTTTGTCATATATAATGCATGATTTTCATCATCTTTCATTGTTACATAGTAGGTAAAAAAGTCCTTGTTATTTAAAATTACTACATAGCTTTTTTCTAGATCAATTTCTCCATATGGGCTCTTATAGTCTTTATTATCTCCTAGTTCTATTATGGAAAATGGGATTAGAATACCTTCTCTATCTTTTGGATCTTGAGATAACTTGTCTTCGCCTTTTATGTTTCTAGCACCATTTATATATGTTCTAGCTATATCTATAAAAGTACTTTGCCTTGATTCTTCAATATTTCTAGTTATTGCCCCTATTCCTATTAAACCAATTATGCCAATTATTGTTATTACTGCTAGTATTTCTATTAGTGTAAAACCTTTACTTTTTTTCATATCGACACCTACTTTATTTTACATTTTAATTATACATCAAAGAGCAAAAAGAAAACAAGAGCTACTTTTACCCTTGTTTACATATCTATTATCTTTCTTATTATATAGCTTGTTATTAAGAGGCCTGCGCTGTTTGGCACAAAGCTGTTTGATGCTACTACTCTTCCAGATTTTATAGGTAATTCTCTAGAAGATAGAACTGTTATTTTATCAGTGATTTTATTATCTTTTACCCATTTTCTAAATATTCTAGCAAGTGGATCATTTACTGTTTTTCTAATATCTGTAATTTCTAATTGTGATGGGTCAAATTTATTACCTGTTCCCATTGATGAAATAAATCTTATTTTTCTTCTCAAGGCTTCTTTTATGATTTCTTTCTTTGTTTCTCTTGAATCACAGGCATCGACAATGTAATCTGGACATTCTTTATCAAGAATTTTTTTAATATTTGTATTATCAAGATAAACATCATATTTTTTAACTTTGCATTTTGGATTTATTTCTTTGATTATTCTTTCCATTACTTCTGTTTTTTTCATTCCTACCGTTGAAACATAAGCGACCATTTGTCTATTTAAGTTTGTTACATCCACTCTGTCATAATCGATTAACACAATATTTTCTATGCCACTTCTCACAAGAGAAGTTACGCATGTTCCCCCAACTCCTCCGAGCCCTACTACTAAGACTTTTTGCTTATTTATTTTTTTTACATTTTCTTTTCCCATCAAAAGTTCTAAACGCTCAAACATAAAAACCTCCTAAATAAAAGAATAAAAATTTAATTTTATTCTTTTACTGCTTTTTCTCAATTAAAAATGTCCAAAAGGTAGGCGACGATAAAACCCGCATTTCGCAGGTGGGTGTCCATACTCAACCATTAGGATTCCTACTTAATAAGCAGGCATTCAACACAAGTTGACTTGATCCGAACTCCCGTATCGTAACTTAGTCGGTTTTACAAAAACGCTCTATTCTCTCAGACATCTTAAGTATATCATACTATCTTATCTTTTAAAAGCATTTTAGCAATTTGATTTGTCAACTGTGTAAACGTGTAAATTAGTTATTTTCTTTTTCGTGTATTTCTTCAATTAAATTTTCTATTTTATTACCATATTCAATTGATTTATCAAAAATAAATTTTAATTCTGGAGTATGTCTTATTTCTACCCTTTTACTAAGTTCTCCTCTTATAAAGCTTTTAGCATTATTTAAAGCTTCTAAAGTTGTATTTTTTTTACTATCGTCTAACACAGTTACATATACTTTTGCATAACTTAAGTCACTACTAATATCGCATCCTGTTACAGTTACAAACTTTATATCTTCGTCTTTCACTTCATTTTGAAGTATATAACTAATCTCTTTAACAAATGTGCTGTTTAATCTTTCTATTTTTATGCTCATATCTATTTACTTCCTTTCTTTCTTGTTAATTTTCTTGGCGATGCCATCAGAATACTAAGGTTTTCTGTTAAGGAAAGATTTCTGTTTTTATAATTTCTGTCTCTTGTTATTTCTTTTCCAAACCATATAGGTTTCTTAAATTCTTTGCTTTCTTCTTCGCTTTGGAATCCAATCTCTACTGTTATGATTCCTCCTAGTTTGCCATGATATATATCAAGCTCTGCTGTTTTATTATCTTCAAGAGGTATATTGAATCTTGTCTTTTCTACTAAATTTCCTTTAACACCAGAAAGCAATATTTCATATGTTAAGGCATCAATTTCAACTTCTTGTTCTTCCCTTTTTAAAGTTCCTTCACTTTTTTTAGTAATGAAATACTTGTCGTCTTGTTTTCTTATTCTAATTTCTGGATTTAAACATATATATCCTTGAGTTATTTCGGAAAATGAGTGATTTCTATAAATTCCTTGAGGAACTTCATTTACTAAATATTTTCTTTCTATCTCCACTCTTCTCACCTCTTGAAGTTATTTTATCACATATTTATATCTTATAAAAGCAATACATCAAAAAAAGCATACACATTTTGGTATATGCCTTTCTTATTTATCTTTTTATTTCTCTTAGTTCATATATTTCTAAGTTATCATTTTCTCTTATGTCTTGATAGTTTTCGAGAGTAATTCCACATTCCATACCTTTTGCAACTTCTTTTACTTGATCTTTTTCTCTTTGTAAAGATTTAATCTTAGTATTTGCAATTACTATTCCATCTCTTATAACTCTAACATTAGCACCATTTTTAACAGAGCCACTTTTTACATAACTTCCTGCAATTGTACCAATCTTAGAGAATTTAAATAATTGTCTTACTTCAACTTCTCCAGTTACAACTTCTTCATATACTGGGTCAAGTAAACCTTTCATTGCATTTTCAATATCTTCAATCATCTTGTAGATAATATCATATAACTTGATTTCTACATTGTACTCTTTTGCGCTATCTACTACGGATGCTGATGGTCTTACATTGAATCCAATTATAATAGCATTTGATGCATGGGCTAGAACGACATCACTTTCGGTAATAGTTCCAACTCCTCCTCTTATAACTGTTACCTTAGCACCATCAACATTTATTTTAGCTAAGCTTTGTTTGATAGCTTCTAGGCTTCCATTAACATCTGTTTTTAATACAACACTTATTTCTTTGACACCTTCTTGAATTGCTCCAAATAAGTCATCAAGTGTCATACCAGTTCTATTAGTATCTTTAGCTTTTGCTCTTAATTTTCTTCTTTCTGCAACACTTCTTGCTTGTTTTTCTGTTTCAAAAGCCATGAATCTGTCTCCAGCTTGTGGGACTTCACTTATACCAGTAATTTCTACTGGCATAGAAGGTTGTGCTTCTGTTAAGTCTCTTCCTTTATCATCTTTAAGAGATCTTATCTTACCGCATGCTGTTCCTACTACTACAGGATCTCCAAGTCTTAATGTTCCATTTTGAACAAGAAGGCTTGCTACTACTCCTGTCTTTTTATCAAGTTTAGATTCAATAACGGTTCCTATTGCATATCTTGATGGATTTGCCTTAAGTTCTGCCATTTCACTTAGAAGGATTATGTTTTCAAGAAGTTTATCAATTCCTTCACCAGTTTTACAAGAGATATTATTGAATATTGTATCTCCACCCCAAGCTTCTGGTGTTAGACCATATTCAGACAATTCTGTCATTACTCTTTCAACATTTGCTTCTTTTTTATCTATCTTGTTAATTGCTACAATGATAGGAACTTTAGCTGCTTTTGCATGGTCAATTGCTTCTTTAGTTTGTGGTTTTACACCATCATCTGCTGCTACTATGATAATAACTATATCAGTGATACTTGCCCCACGTGCTCTCATTTCAGTAAAAGCTTCATGCCCTGGTGTATCGATAAATGTTATTTTTTTACCATTACAAACAGTTTGATATGCTCCAATTGCTTGCGTAATTCCACCTGCTTCGCCACTTACAACATCAGTTTGTCTTATTCTATCCAAAAGTGATGTTTTACCATGGTCAACATGTCCCATTACAGTTACTATTGGAGGTCTATCTTCAAGATCTTCTTTTTTATCGTTTACTTCATATTTTTCAAAGTTACTGATGTCACTTGATTCTTCCTTTTTAACTTCTTTATCATAATCAAGTGCTACTATTTCTACTATTTCATAAGAAAGAGGATAATTTATATTTGCCATTATGCCAAGGCGCATTAACTTTTTAATTATTTCTGTGCTAGTTACTTTTAAAGCTTCGGCTAATTGTGACACAGTCATATTCTCTTTGTAAAGTAAAACGTTTTCTTCTTCAGTTTTATCGTTTGTCTTTAACTTTTCTCTGTGTTTATATAACTCTTTTCTTTCTTTTTGAAACTTCATTTTGTTGTTTTCAACACGGTCTGACTTTGATTTTACTTTTTCTTTTCCTTTTGCAGAACCCATTTCTAGTTTTTCTACACCTAGCATTTGTTCTACTTTTTCATCTAGTGCTTCATCTTGTTCAATTTCACGTAAAGCCTCTTCATCAACACCATTTTCGATTTCTCCATCTAGCAAAATGATATCATCCTCAGTTAACATATCATTTTCACTATCGTGTTTAATATTAAGTCTTTCACACAAAGTCATTATGTATCCTACACTTTTTTTAACATCAGCAGCATATTCTAATATACTCATCATGCTAATCACCTCTTTCTTTAATTTTTATTTTTCTTGGTATTTTACTACTTCTATACCACTTTCTTCTAGCATCTTTTTAGATAGTGGATCACTATAATCACTATCATATACTATTCTTTTAATTTCAGCATTTATAAGCATTCTTGTACAGATTGAACATGGATATGTATTTACATAAACTGTTCCACCTTTAATACTTACACCTTTGATCGCTGCACTTATAATAGCATTTTGTTCTGCATGAACAGCACGGCAGACTTCTTGCCTTGTTCCAGATTCTATGTTGTTTAATTTTCTTAGGCATCCACCCATATCAACACAGTGTTTAAGTCCTTTAGGTGCTCCATTATAACCAGTTGTTACAACTTGATTATCTACAGTTATTACAGCTCCTACTTTTCTACTTACACAGTTTGATCTTTTTGCTACTAGTTTTGACATTTCTATGAAATATTCATCCCATGTTGGTATTTTTTCTATTTTATTCATTTTCTTTTCCCACCATTTCTAACATTTCATCATATAATTCATCTTTTATACTAACTTCTAGATGTCTTTCTAAAGCTTTCGTTTTCTTGGCTTTTAGAATTACATCTTTGTCCTTTTTAATATATGCTCCATGACCATTTAACTTTCCTGTTAAGTCAATTTGTACATCACTAGAAGGAGTTCTAACTATTCTTAATAATTCCTTCTTGGGTAATTTTTCTTTACTTATAACACAACTTCTAAGTGGTATTTTCTTTTGCTTCATTATATATCACCCTTTAGTTTTTAAAATTTATTCCCATTTCTTTTGCTTGTTCAGTATTTTTAATATCTATTTTATAATGTGTTAATTTTGAGGCTAAACGAGCATTTTGTCCTTTTTTACCAATAGCTAATGAGAAATCGTCATCTCCTGCTACTACTATTGATTCTTGTTTTTTAGGATCAGTTATTATTACATGTAAGTTTTTAGCTGGTGAAAGTGCATTTGCAATAAACACTGCAGGATCTTTGTCATATTTAACTAGGTCAATTTTTTCACCATTTATTTCTTCAATTATTCTTGAAATTCTGCTACTTTTTTCTCCGATACATGCTCCAATTGGATCGATGTTAGGATTTTCTGAATATACTGCAACTTTGCTTCTTGAACCAGCATCACGTGCAACACTGTATATTAGAACGTTTCCATCGTTAATTTCAGGAATTTCAAGTTCAAATAATCTTTTTAAGAATCCATAATGGTTTCTAGATAAAAGTATAAATAAACCCTTTCCACTGTTATCAACTTTGCTTACATATACTTTAATTTGTTTTCCCATTTCTATTTTTTCACCTGGAATGCATTCTTTTTTAGGAAGTATTCCATTACTTCTTCCAAGGTTAATAAAATAGTTATCAGTATCTTCTAGTTCAACTGTACCTACTAAAAGCTCATCTTGTTTATCACCATATTCTCCAAGAATTGATGCTCTTTCAGCTTCTCTTATTTTTTGAATTATTACTTGTTTTGCTGTTGATGCTGCTACACGTCCAAAATCTTTTGGTGTAACTTCTGTATCAATAGTATCTCCAATATTTAGAGCTTTATTTATCTTTCTTGCTTCTGTAAGTGTTATGTGATAATCAGGATCAAACTCTTCTTTTCCTTCTTCTGGATTTTCTTCTAATTCGTCTAGGTACTCTTCAGTATCCATTTCATCTGGTACTACTTTTTTATAAGAATATACTTTTATATCACCACTATTTCTATCTATTAAAATTTTTGAATTAGTTAGTGAATTGAAGTTTTTCTTATATGCTGTTGCAAGAGCTTGTTCCATTGCTTCAAAAACAACTTCTCTTTCGATTCCTTTTTCTTTAACAATGGCGTCAACAGCTTTAATAAATTCTTTTCCGTTCATCTTACTCATCTCCTTTTGATTTAGCATATACATCAAGAATATATTTGTCTTCAATTGGATTTGCTTTATCCAATATTGGGTTTATTATCTTACTTGCTTCTACAACTTTATTCATATCTATTATGTCATTACTGTCTAAAATAACTCTCAAATAGTTGAATCCGCCTTCTTTTTCATATACGACATCATATACGTATACGTTTAGCTTATCAAGACTATTTCCTATTATTTCTAAAATCTTCTCTTTCACAAAATCACCTCATCAATATAAAAAGTGGAATGCTATTCCACTTGTTGTTAAAGTTATTATATTATAAAATTTTTGATAATACAAGCTTTTTAAGCATTTTTACTTGTATTTGTAATTTTTGCAAGCATTGTATCGTTTGTCTTTCCACTGATTCTGCAATCCTCAATATAACCGCTTGTATCATTTAAATAAACTATATTTGAATTAACTTCATAATTTTTTAAGAATGTAATTAAATCGATAGGACCTGCGTTTTTATTATTTCTGTCGTTAGAATCTGTTACCCATACCTGGTTAGTTGCAGGATCATAATCAACTAAGCTAACCCAATGTCCTCTTCTAGTATATTTAGCATCTGGTCCTGCCACAACAGTACATATAACCATGTTACCTTTAGAAAGTTCTTTTGCGATTTTTTTGTAATAATCACTTCTATTCATATCACCTTTTAAACGATAACCAACTGGTATTCCATAGTTGTTTTCAACAATTTTCTTTACAGCACTAGCATATAAGTCACTGCCAGTTCCCATTTTGAATACCTTTTCTGGAGTTATACTTGAATCTACTGCTGTTAAGATACTGGCAAGTGCATTATATCCGCATCCCTTACCTCTTAGGCCTCCGCCTGATGCATATTGTAAGTTTTCATTCCATGCTTGTTGGAATACCTTTATAACTTTTCCACGTGATGTATAAACGATACGGCTATAACCTTTTTCTTGACTTCCACAGTTTGTGTCAACTCTTGTTTTACCTGTTGTACCACTATAAGTAACTCCATTCATTATTGTAGTTTGTTCTTCATTAGTTTCTTTTGTGTCTTCTTTGGTTGTTTTTGTTTCTTCTTGTTCTGTTATCTGTGTACTATCTGTTGCTTGTTCACTTGAAGTTGTTATGTCAGACAAAGTTATACTTCTATCTAGCATTTTTATATCATTTACCTTATCATCAGCTGATTTTTTTAACTCTTCTAATTCTTGTCTTAATTTTACTACGCTCTCATTATAAGCTGTAATTTTATCTGATAAGCTATAATACTCTTCATTACGAACATTATTACCTTTACTATCTTTTTTTGTTGATGAAATAGTTTTTATTTTCTCTTGTGCTTGAGATAAAGCACTCATAGTATTTTCATATTCCTCATCTTTTGATTTAAAAGTTACTAATGTTGGATAAAGTTCATTTATTGATTTATTACATGCAACAACTAAACCTGTTGTAATATTATTGTTCAATTCTTTTGCATAACTTGCTAAATGTGGAACACTGTTTGAAGCGAGTTCTACATAACCTAGTTCTTGCCACATTGCACCTTCTACTTGTGCTGATAATCTTCCATAAGTATTTAAAAGTTCATCGCTTTCATCTTTTACTGTAGATGCTGAAGATGTAATGGATGATGCTGATGCAAGCTTATTGTAATATGTTACATATGGTTCAACAAAATACTTTGCCATTTTTCTTCCTTCTTTCTAATTATTTCTTCTTATGGATAAATGTTCTTGTAACATAGAACAAGAAGCACATATATATAAAGACAAAGATCCACATTAGTATTGTATAAAAAATGCCACTTGAATATTTTCCTATAATGGCAGCAACACTGCTTGGAAAATATTTTTCTATTAGAACTTTTAACTCTGGCACTGGTACATTATCTTTTAAGAATGTTACTATTCTAAAGAATATATCTATTATTGCCACTGCATAAACAAAACTTGAAAACCTTCTAAAGAAAAATAATACAAGTAAAAGAAGTATAATTACAACTACTAAATCAATATACATATTAACTACCTCCAATTATAATTAAAATAATAATTATTGCTTTTTTCATGTTTTAAAGTTGTTTTATCTCCATGTCCAGGATAAATTACTATATCATCAGAATATTTTTTAATTTTTTCTATTGAATCATTCATTTGCTTTACAGATCCACCTGGCATATCACATCTTCCTATAGTGTCTTTAAATAGAAAGTCTCCGGTGAACATTACCTTTTCATTTGGGAAATAAAATGTTATAGAGTCATCACTATGTCCTTTCGTATAAATAACCTCAAAGTTGAAAGAAGAAATATTATACGTTGACTCTTTTAAATTTTTATACTCATAAACAGGAATTTCATAGTCATAATCGTTTTTTAATGTTTCTAATGCTCCGATATGATCATGATGGTGATGGGTTATAAAGATACCTACTATTTTCTTTGATATTTTTTCTTTAATTTTTTCATAGTCATCACCTGGGTCTACTATAATACACTCATCATTTATTTCAATAATGTAGCAGTTTTCTTCAAGTTCTCCAGTTATAATGCGTTTTACTATCATAATATTGTACAAACCACTCCCATATTTTGAAAATCTATTTTTATTGCTCCCAAAGTCATATTTTTATAATCACTAAATTTAAGATTTGACTTTGAGTTTGAATCTAAGTTAGCAGTCATTTTGGCTTGTATATATCCTTCTGCTGGCTTCGTTATTTTACAATCTTTTATATATCTTTTATTTTGGTAATCGCTGCAGTAATACTCTAAAGTCTCTTTTGAACTACTACCTTCATCCTTTATTACCATTGTGTAATCAATACCAATAACATTTTTGTTTATATCAAATTTGAACAAATATTCTATACTGGTATTAAAATTACCTGTTGTTTTCCCATACTGGCAAACCATTTCCGTATAGTTCACATGATTGATTAAATATATTATCCCAGTCGTTAAAAGTATTATACCAACGATACATACCATGATATATAATATCTTACTTTTCACTAGCATCATCCCATATCCCATTTACTCTATAAGTTTATCATACAATAAAAAAAAAGACTAGTACATTTCTAGTTTTTTTCTAAATTAAGAGAAGCCTTTTGTGAGTATATACAACCGCAATAATTTTGCCTATATAAGTTATATTCTCTTGACAATTCAATGCTTCTTTTGTAGCCGTTTTTCTTTTTAAAATCAGATAATAGATACAAAACGTCATACTTATCTTCTAGTTTTTTTCCTATGCTATTTAGCTTTTCAGAATTTTTGTAAGGACTAATTGAAAGTGTTGTTGTAAAATAGTCAAAACCATGTTCTTTGGCATATTTACATGTTTCTTCAAGCCTTAGATAGTAACACTTTTCACATCTTGTGCCACCTTCTTTTTCGTTTTCTAATCCTTTAATTAACTTTTCGTATTTATCATTGTCATAACTACCATTTATGAATGATACTTTGTTTTCAAGCCCAAAATCATGGATGAATCTTTGAACTTCTTTATATCTTTTTTCATACTCCTCATATGATGAAATATTGGGGTTATAATAAAATACAGTTATATCAAAGTAATTTGTTAAATACTCAAGCACATATGATGAACAAGGTGCACAACAACTATGTAGAAGTAGTTTTGGTCTTTTGTTCTCTTTTACAATATTATTTATTGTCTCATCTAAGATTATTTGATAATTAGTCATAAAATTCACCAATAGACATTTTAATAGATTATTATTAAATTGTCAAAAAAAGATTTACTATTTACAAGCAAATCCTTTACTTTCTACAGCTTTCTTAACGTCTTCTATTGCTTGACTGTCACCTATATCAGATAAATCTTCCATCTTTTTAGGATCTCCAACTGCTTTATATTGAATTTTTTTCTCGTTTCTTGTAACATCACAGCTATCGAACTCAGCTGTTGCATCGTTACAGTTTTCTTTAAGATTTTTCTCAAGTGCTTCTAACATTTCATCTGTAACATCTTCGCTTGTTATTTCTACATCTATTCCAAGAGTAGCCTTTTTAATCTCTTTTCCATCTTTGTCATAATCAAATTCAATTGAAGTAGACATATTTCCTAAACCACTTAACTCACTACTCATATCTAGTGTACATACTAGTTTTTTTCCTTCATCTTTTTGTTCACTATTTTTGTTATTTCCACATCCTGTTAGAACTAAAGCACCTGCTACTGTCAATCCTAACATGCCAATTATATACTTCTTACCTTTCATAAATCCTCCTCTATATTAAGTATGATACCACAAACAAATTTTCTTAACAAGGAAAACAAAAAAAATACTTTCAAAATATAGTATGAAAGTACTTTGTATTACCAAACTTTTTTATAGATTTTTTTTAATAAAGGTTTTGGATTACTAGCTACAACGGTTAAATAAGTATCACCATCAGTCTCTTCCATTTTAGCTAGACTTCCTTGTGTTTTTCTTTCAATCGTTTCTAGTTGCCTTATTTTTTCAGCTTTGTCTTTATCATGTATATCTCCAAACACTCCTACTATTATTTCAGAATTACCACTGTTATATAATTGTTCCCAATTTTTTATATGGGCAGAGGTATATGGATTTTGTGTCATAAAAGTTAACTGATGGTTTGAAGTAATGCTTTTTTCTGTAACATCATCACGAGCAACTAATGTTGGTACTCCATAATTAACTTTAAAACCTGGTGAAATTATTATTTTGCCTATTCTAATATCAAAGCCTTTTAGATATGGCGTGATAATTGCATTTGATGATTCCTTTACAAGAGTATCTAAACATCCTTTTCCAACTTCTACAGTGTATGGATCATCAAGATCCAATAGTCCTATCTCTTGTAGCATTTTTGAGTATCTTTCTCCCATGCCTCTTCTTTTTCTAAGCCAGTCACTAAATTCTTTTGAATATACCACTGAAATTAAATCTTTACATTTTGCACCAGTGGCTTTTTCATATTGCACTGCCAAGTAATATAAATATTCTTTCATAACTTCCCCCCTCAAACATTTGTACATTATAACACGTTTGTTTCTTTACGTCAATTTTAGCAAAATAAAAAATGCTTATTCAGCATCTTTTGTTTCAACAACTTTTTTTCCTTTGTATGTTCCACAGTTCTTGCAAACACGATGTGGTTTGATTGTTGAACCACATTCTTTACATACTGTAGTTCCTACTGTTTCTAGAGCATTGTGACTTCTTCTCATTCTCTTTCTAGTTTTTGAAACTTTTCTAAAAGGTACTGCCATCTTTAATCACTCCTATCTTTTTCATCTAATAGTGCACTAAAAGGATTATCTTTGTGTAATTCTTCTTCACTAACCAACTTCCAGCCTTTACCCTTATATTCGTCAGTATTTTCAACAGTTGTATATCTAAGGGGGACTTCCAATACAATATTTTGCCATAAAAGTTCAATAATATCAAGACTATTTTCACCATTTTTTAAAGTTTCATCTAAATTTTCATCAATTTCAAAAGAAAAAGGATACCAAACTTCATCAAGTGTAACAGAATCTCTAATCTTCATTTTACCTTCCACATTAGCTTTTATATATATTCCATCTTCTTCTTTTTCAATTTTTCCCTTTAAAGTAATTTTACTTAAGTCAAGTATGTCCCCACTTGTAATAGTGCTAGATAAGTCATATTCGTTATCTAAATCAATTGATTCTTTAAAATTAGTCATTATCTCAGTTAAGTCAATCATTGTATCACCAAGAGCATTATACTATAAACTGTTAGAAATTACTAGAACTTTTAACTTTTTATTTGTATAATACTTTTTGAGGAAGTGATTTTATGGCAGTTGGTATAATATGTGAATATAATCCTTTTCATAATGGGCATCTATATCATTTAGAAAAAGTTAAAGAACTTGCTAAAGATGAAGAAATTATATTAGTACTTGGAGGAAATTTTTTACAACGTGGTAATGTTAGTGTAATGGATAAATATGAAAAAACTTCTATTGCTCTTCATTATGGTATTGATTTAGTAGTAGAGCTTCCATTTATTTATGCTACACAGAGTGCTGATGTATTTGCAGAAGGGGCTATTAAGATTTTAAATGCTTTAAAATGTGATAAAGTAGTTTTTGGTACTGAGTCAAATGATGTAGAAAAATTAACATCGCTTGCTAAAATTCAGCTTTATGATAATAAGTATGGTGAAAAAGTTAAAACTCTTTTAGATGAAGGTTATAACTTCCCTACTGCTATGTCGTTGGCACTTCAAAGCTTTGAAGGTGATAAAGTAAATACCCCAAATGATTTACTAGCACTTTCTTACATAAAAGAAATTATAAGAAACAATTATAATATTACTCCTATTTCTATAAAAAGGACAAACAATTATCATGATAAAAGTACAACCGGCGAAATAAGCAGTGCAGCAAGTATAAGAGAAAAGATTAAAAGAAATGAAAATATAGATACATATGTACCAAGTGTTGTATCTTACAATATTGACTATAAAAATTATGATGATAATTATTTTAAACTTTTGAAATATAAAATATTAACTGAAAAAGAAAATATTAAAAAGTATCAAACTGTTGATGAGGGCATTGAAAATAAGATAGTATCTTCGATTAGAAACTGTTATAGCCTTGATGACTTAGTAGATAAAATAAAATCAAAAAGATATACTTACAACAGAATATCAAGAATGCTTACGCATATTTTAACATCCTTTACTAAAGAGGATGCTAAAGATAGAAGCCTTTCATACATTAGAATTCTTGGATTTAATGAAAAAGGTAAAAAATATTTAAACAAACTAAAAAAAGGCACAGATATTCCTTTTATTACAAACGTTAATAAGAAAAACATAAAATTTCTTGAAACAGAATTGAAAACTGACTCTATTTATTATTTAATAAGAGAAAAAAATATTGATGTGTATTCATATACACCGGTGTTTATAAATGAAAAAAAGTATTAGCTTTTATCTTCGCTAATACTTTTTTTATAGCTTGTAGCAAATTTTGCTATTTCCTCTTTTTTAGAGTTATAAGACATATTATTTATATATTGTGTTTCTATAAGGATAACACCATTTTCTTTCTCTACTGCAATAATTGTATATGGATAACTAGACTTACTTCCATCCAAAATATAATAATATGTACCTTCATCTAGTTTTTCTTCATGTTTTTTTATTGTTAAATCTTCTTCAGTTTGAAGCTTTTCAATGTAAGTTTTTAGATATTCTTCTTTTATAAAACTTTCATATGTTACATCGTCTAAATCTTTCATTGTTACGTAAATATTTTTACTTTCATTAGTAAATTTATATTCACCAGAATTATCGCTAAATTTCCAGTCCAGTGGCATAGCAAATCTGTAGCCTTTATAGTTTATATACTGAACAGTTGGTTCTTTTTCGATGACTTTTATTTCTTCATCTATATCTGGACAGTGTTTACAAACTTCGCATTTTTTATTGTCTTTTATAAAAATGAAATATACTAAGAATAAAAGTAAAACTGCTATAACGACTCCAAAGAAAATTATGCTGCCAATATCTTTTTCACTTGTCTTAATGCTTGCAATACCAAAATCTTCTTGACTATCCGTGTCAATTTCATCTTCTTTGCCTTCAAGGTTCTCTTTAAATTCTTCTTTTTTTGGTTCTTCTTGTTTTGTTTCTGTCTCTTTAAAAATATCCTTTTCAAATTCCCCGGTATTTTCTAGATCCCACAAATTAAGTTCATCGTCTGTGTTATCTTCATTTTCCCCTTTTTTTGGCTCTTCTTTTACTTCATCTTTATTCTCTATTTTTTCTTCTATAACTTCTTCTGTTTCTTTTTCATTTAAAGTAGTATTTTCTTCTTTTAACTCTTCCTTTTCCTTCTCTTTATTTCCTAATGGTTCACCACAAGAAGGACAAAATATAGCATCTTTTTTTATTGTCATTTTACATCTTGGACATTTATTTTTACTACTCATTGGTATCACTCCTTATTCTTTATATATATAATACCAAATTTTTTTTTAAAAGTACATACTAAAAAAAGATAGAAAAAAAGAAAAAGATGTTAGTCAGAGTTTAGAAAATCTTCAATAGTTAGAAGTCTATCATCTATTTCTTTTAATAGTACTCTTTCTTTATCTTTTTCACTAACTTCTTCTTTTTCTTCTTTATTATTATTTGTTATATCTTCATTTTTTGTATCACTTTGTTTTTTTAACTCTACAGTTACGAAAGCGTCTTTTAATTTATCCTTAATAACGGTTGATCCAGTTGAATATCTATCGGCGATAGGAAGCTCTGTTAGTTTTATGCACTTAATGTCAGTAGCTTTTAATCCAATCACAGTCTTTGAAGGTATTGTAAATGCTTTCAAAACTTTGTATGGATTAGTTTTAACTTCCCTTAATATCATCAAACCTCTTTTTGCACGTGATGATTTATCAAACTCGGATATTTTTACTCTCTTACCAGTTCCTTTTTCAGTAAGAATAGAAACATACTCTGTATCATTTACATTAAATGATGACACTGATACGACTGAATCATCTTTTAAGTTAATTGATTTAACACCACTTGCTTTAAGTCCAACTTTTGGTATGTCTTCTTCATCAAACCATAATCCATAACCTGTCTTTGTAGCAATAAATATTTCATTTCCTTCTTTTTGGAATGCTGCAATTACTCTATCATTTTCTTTTAATTTCATACAGCAGATAGGTTTAGAATTTCTAACTGATTCAAATTCTTTTAATTGTGTTTTCTTAATCATTCCATCTTTTGTAGCAATTATGATGTTATTATCTTGCTCAAATGATGTAACAGGAATTGCACTTATTATTTCTTCGTCTTGTTCTAATTTAATTATGTTACTTACGTGTTTTCCTAAATCTTTCCATACAAGTGATGGAATTGTATGAACTGGAATATATAAGTAATTTCCAAGACTAGTAAATAGTAGTAAAACATCTAGTGTGTTAAGCTCGTATAAACCGATTACATAGTCACCATCTTTGACTGTTGCTTCATCTTTACTTGCTTGATAACTTCTAAATGATGTCCTCTTGATATAACCATCTTTAGTTACCATAACAATTACATCTTCTTTAGTAATCATTTCTTTTGTATCTATCTTTATATCTGTTATTTCATCTTTTATATCTGTTTTTCTAACTGTTGCATATTCCTTCTTTATTTTTCTTAACTCTTCTTTCATAACACTTTTCAAAACATTTTCGTCACGAAGAATTTCTTCTAATCTTTCTTTTAAAGCATTTAAGTTTCTTAGTTCTTCTTCAAGAAGTGTTACGTCAGTATTAGTTAATCTATACAATTGCAATGTAACAATAGCTTCTGCTTGAACTTCAGTAAAATCAAATAGTTTTACTAAGTTTTCTTTGGCATCTGTTTTATTTTTACTAGCACGTATTGCTTTAATAACTTCATCTAGAATTGATAAGCATCTAATTAAACCTTCTACTATATGGAGTCTTGCCTTAGCATGTTCTAAATCAAACTTTGTTCTTCTAGTTATAACTTCTTTTTGATGATCAATATATGCATCTAGAATTGGTGCTAGTCCAAGCTGTCTTGGTACTCTTTTAACTATTGCTATCATATTAAAGTTATATGATATCTGTAGTTCTGTATTTTTTAATAAGTAATTTAATATAACATCTCTATTAGCATCTTTTTTAATATCTATTGCTATTCTTAAACCATCACGGTCTGATTCATCTCTTACTTCAACGATTCCATCTAGCTTTTTATCTATTCTAATTTCATCTATTTTTCTTACAAGAGCTGCTTTATTTACTTCATAAGGAATCTCTGTAGCAATTAGTGATACTTTACCTTTGCTCTCTTCAAAGAAAGTTCTTGCTTTTACTATTACTCTTCCTCTTCCTGTTTCATAAGCTTTTCTTATTCCGTCTATTCCTTCTACAATTCCTCCAGTTGGAAAGTCTGGTCCTTTAACAATAGACATAAGGGTATCAAGAGTACAATTTGGACTATCTATTCTTTTGATAGTTGCCTCTATTATTTCCCCTAAGTTATGAGGAGGGATATTTGTAGCATAACCTGCAGATATTCCTGTTGAACCATTTACTAAAAGGTTTGGAAATTTAGCTGGTAATACTGTTGGCTCCATAATTGTATCATCAAAGTTTGGTGCAAACTCTACAGTATCTTTATCTATATCACAAATTAACTCATTACTGATTTTAGAAAGTCTTGCTTCTGTGTAACGGTATGCAGCAGGAGAATCACCATCTATTGATCCATTGTTACCATGCATATCAATATAAGGTGTTCTAAGTTTCCAGTCTTGGCTCATTCTTACCATTGCTTCATATATAGATGTATCTCCATGTGGATGGTAATTACCTATAACGTCTCCAACTGTTTTAGCACTTTTTCTATATGGTCTATCGTATGTATTTTTTTCTTTATACATTGAGAATATAATTCTTCTTTGTACTGGTTTTAATCCATCTCTTACGTCTGGTATTGCTCTATCCTGAATAATATATTTAGAATAGCTACCAAACCTTTGCCCCATTATTTCTTCAAGTGAATACTCGTAAATTCTATCAAGAGCATCTTTCATTTTATCACCTACTTAATAAATAATTGTATGTATTTATATATACTTTATCTAGCCTATCCTTTGATGTAGAAAGAACTGTATTTATAAGCTTTTTTATATAAAGGATATTTAGATTTGCTTCGTAAACTGTTTCGTCTAATAATTTTTCATTTGGATATATACTTTTATACTTTGATAAAGAAGAATCTATATCACTTTGTTTAATTCTTCTTAAAATATTCATATACGCAAATGATGACTTATCATCATCTTTTGAAAAGAAAAGATTTTCAAGTTCTAACATACTTATTCTTCCTTCTTCAAATAGATAGTAAAAAGTCATTCCAAATTTACTAAATTCATCAATTCTGTTTTCCAAGTTTTTGCTTGTTTTTTTGTCCGCTATTAAGGCCATACTGCTTCTCCTTTTTATACTTTAATTTTATAATCATCTTCAAGCGAGAATTCTACGTTTTCTTCAATCCACTGTTTTCTTGGTTCAACAGAATCTCCCATTAGAACACTTACTCTTTTTTCTGCTAATAAAGCATCATCAATTTTAACTCTAATTAGTTTCCTTGTATCAGGGTTCATTGTTGTATCTGCTAGCTGATCGGCGTTCATTTCACCTAATCCTTTGTATCTTTGAACTTCACATTTTTTATTTTTAGTTTTTGCTTTCATTTCATCCATGTTGTATGCGTATTCGACTGTTTTACCTGATGTTATTTTAAATAATGGCGGAAGAGCTATGTAAAGTTTTCCAGCTTCTATTAAAGGTTTCATGTAACGATAAAAGAAAGTTAATAGTAAGCACTGTATATGTCCACCATCTTCATCAGCATCACTCATGATTATAACTTTATCATATTCACAGTCTTCAATTTCAAAATTTGGACCATAACCGGCACCAATTGTATAAATCATTGTGTTAATTTCTTCATTTTTAAAAATATCATCAAGGTTTGCTTTTTCAGTATTTATTACTTTACCACGAAGAGGTAATATTGCTTGGAATTTTCTATCTCTTCCTTGCTTTGCAGAACCACCAGCTGAATCACCCTCTACTAGGAAAAGTTCGTTTTTGTTTTTGTTTTTAGATTGAGCAGGAGTTAACTTTCCTGATAGAGCACGTTCTTTTTTGCTGTTTGTTTTACCTTTTCTTGCTTCTTCTCTTGCTTTTCTTGCAGCTTCCCTTGCAATCTTACTTTTTAGTGATTTATCTAAAATATCCGTTGCAACTTTTTTGTTTTCTTCTAAGAAAAACTGTAATTTTTCACTTACTATCGTTTCTACTACTGTACGTGCAAGTGGAGTACCAAGTTTACCTTTTGTCTGGCCTTCAAACTGTAAAAGTGCTTCTGGTATTTTTAAACTTATAATGGCTGTTAATCCTTCTCTTACATCGCTACCTTCTAACGGTTTGTCTTTGGTTTTAACATAGCCATTATTTTTAGCATAATCATTAAATACTCTAGTAAGTGCTGTTTTGAATCCTACTTCATGGCTTCCACCATCTGGTGTTTTAACATCATTTACGAATGATATTATATTCTCTTGATAAGTATCCGTGTACTGCATTGCAATATCTACTTCAATATTATCCTTTATACCTTCAAAAGCAATTACTTTGTGAAGAGTATTTTTATCTTCATTTAGGTATTCAACGAATTCTGTTAAACCATTTTCATAATGATATTTATTATCTCTTCCAGTTATTTCATCTACAACTTCTATAGTAATTCCTTTAAGTAAGAAAGCAGACTCTTGCATTCTTTCACATATTGTAGAAAAAGAAAAATTACATACTGGGAATATTTCATTATCTGGTAAAAATCTTACTGTTGTACCAGTTCTATTGGTTGTACCAATTTTTTTTAGAGGAACATCAACCTTTCCACCATCTTTAAATCTTATAAAATATTCTTCTTTATCTTTCTTTATGGATACTTCCATCCATTTACTTAAAGCATTTACTACACTGGCACCTACTCCATGAAGACCTCCTGATACTTTGTATCCTCCTTCTTCAAATTTGCCACCAGCATGAAGTATTGTATATATTACCTCTGGTGTACTTCTTCCAGATGAATGCATTCCAACTGGAACACCTCTTCCATGGTCTTCTACACTTACACTTCCATCTTTATACATTGTTATTTTTATATAATCACCATAACCATTTATGGCCTCATCAACTGCATTATCGACAATTTCCCATACGAGATGATGTAAACCTTTTCTATCAGTAGAACCAATATACATACCAGGTCTTTTTCTAACTGCTTCTAATCCTTCTAATATTTTTATTGAACTTTCATCATATTTTACCACTTTATCATCTCCATAATTTATATAACTAAGACAAAAAAACAAGTTATACGCGCTAACTTATTTTTAGTACCAATAAGACTATATCACATTTTTTTATCACAATTCAAGGAAAAAACGTACAAAAGTTACTCTTGTACACCATTTAGATAAGAATTCATAGACAATTGTTTAACGCTTACTTCTTTTTTATCTTGCTTTGATTTTTCTTTACTTTTAGTAAACACATCGTAAGAGAGATTTAAAACTCTAAAGTCTCTATATCTTCTTATATTTTTTCTTAAATCTTCATAATAACCTCTAAAGTCACTTTGATATTCTAATCCTGTATTTTCACCCATTTTCTTTCTATATTCATAGTTTACTGAATGTTTATGTGCTAGGTGAATACATTCAAGTATCTTTGGTGACAATCTTATTGTTCTTTTAGGATTTTCTACTATATATCTATAATATTCTGAATTTGGATCACAAATTGCATAGAAAATCTCTTTAAGTTTATCATCAATATCTTTATTTGCAAAATCTACTTTGTTATCGTGAGCTGTTAAAGCCACAGTATTCCAAAATTTATTATCAAAGACACATCTTAATACATTTTCACCTTCATGATTATAACTTATATAAAGTTTTCCATCATCTTCTAAACCTTGAAGAGTTAAAAACTGTTCTTTTGAATCACAATAAGAAGTAAATGCATCTATTTTACTGAGTTTAGTTTTATAAGGACCTTTCTTGTCAAACTCTCTAAAAGATCCTTTTTCAAAATCATAACAATATTTTACCCCTTCTTTTTCTAGTATTAGACTGTATCTACCTACCGGTTTAGAATCCTTCATTACAAATCCCCCCTATAACGTTATTGGATTAAAATCAATATCTAACCTTATTTTATCATTTATTTTATAATAATCTAGCATTTTCTCTAAAAATGGATATAGATTATCTTCTTTCTTATATTTTATTATTATTCCAAATCTATAAGTATTATTTATTTTAAATGTACTTCCAATTGATGGTCCTAAAACAGTTGAATTTAAAAGATTTTCTCTTAGTCTTTTGGCTATTAAATTACTTTCTGTTTGGGCAAGATTATAATCTTTACTAATAACTTTTATAGATACTAGAAAGCAGTATGGTGGATACTGTAGTGTTTTTCTTATTTTCATTTCTTCTCTGAAGAAAGCCATATAATCATGTGTTTTTGCAAGCTTTATAGCATAATGATCTTGATTAAATGTTTGAATTATTACAGTACCCTTTTTTTCTCCTCTTCCACTTCTTCCTGATACTTGAGATAACAAGTCGAATGTGTATTCACTACTTCTAAAGTTTGGAATCATAAGAGAAGTATCAGCATTTATTACTCCTACTAAAGTTACGTTTGCAAAATCTAATCCCTTAGCTATCATTTGTGTTCCAAGAAGAATGTCATACTCTTGATTTCTAAATGCTGAAATTATTTTTTCGTGTGCCCCTTTTGTACCAGTTGTATCAAGATCCATCCTAATTACTCTTGCATTAAACAAACTTTTTAACTCTTCTTCAATTTTTTCTGTTCCATACCCTAATTGTTCAATAGCTTTTTCGTGACATTCTGGGCATACTTCTTTTCTTTTTGTAGCATAGCCACAGTAATGACATCTTTCCATATCACTTGTTTTATGATAAGTAAGAGTTATATCACAGTTAGGACATTTACTTACATACCCGCAGTTAGAGCAAGTTACAAAAGAAGAATAACCCCTTCTATTTAGAAGAAGAATTACTTGTTCTTTTCTATCTAAGGTGTTTTGAATTTCTTGGATAAGTGTTTTAGAAAAGTGATTGTTTCTATTTTTTTCTTTATTCATGTCCACAAGAGTAACTGTTGGCAAAGCTTTGTTGTTAGCACGCTTTTTTAATTCAATAAGTTTGTATATACCTTTTATTACTTTGGCAAAGCTTTCAAGAGTTGGAGTTGCACTTCCTAAAACAACCTGTGCATTATGATGTTTTGCCCTTTCTACTGCTATATCTATGGCATTATATTTTGGAGTGCTTTCTTGTTTATAACTTGTCGTGTGCTCTTCATCTACAATTATTACACCAATATTCTTAAGTGGCGCAAAAATAGCACTTCTAGCCCCTATTACTATTTTTACTTCTCCACGAGCAATTTTGCGGTATTCATCATACTTTTCTCCATCGTTTAATCTACTGTGAAGAATAGCAATATTTTCTTTAAACCTTGAAGAAAATCTTTCTACCATTTGTGGTGTTAATGATATTTCTGGAACAAGTACAATAGCAGTTTTTCCTTGTAAAAGCATAGCATCTATAATTTCCATATAAACTTCTGTTTTTCCACTTCCTGTAACACCATATAGTAAATAAGTATTTGATTTATCTAAATCAGATAGGACTGTGTTAACAGCATTTTTTTGTTCATCATTTAACTCTACTTTTTTGTATTCCTTTTTATTTTCAATGGAAAGTCGGTACTTTTCACTTAAAACTTCTTCAAGTATTCCTTTGTTTAAGAGTGTTGTAAGACTGGATGTTGCAAGATCTTTAAGATGTTTTTTATCATTTTTACCATTTCTTATCTCATCAATTATTATCTTTTGCTTATCTGTAAGTTTGTAATCTTTTAAAAGTTTCTCATCTTTTATAATAATATTTGATTCATATGATTTATTTATTTTAGTCTTTTTATCCGCTTTCAAAGCTTTGGGTAGCATTACCTGATAAGCACTTATCAAAGTACTTAGTGTTTTCCTTTTAATGAACTTGCCTAATTCTAGTAATTCTTCATTTAGTATTACTTCATCATCAATTGGTTTAATAATATCTTTAAGTTCTATCTCGGAATTTGTATTTTCACTTATACTTAATACAAAACCTTCTAATGTTTGTTTACCAAAGGGCACTAGTACTCTTATTCCAACTTTAATTAAATTTTCTAATTCATTTGGAATATTGTATGTAAAGGTTTTGTCTATATTTCTATTTGAAAGCTCTACTAAAACATTTGCCACCATAAAAAAATCACCTACTAGTATAATAACACTTAAAGGTGATTTTTCCTAATTTTTATTTAATTTTTTTAAGGTACATATTTTATTGAAGCACTACCATTACCAGTTCCTGTACTTCCTGATGCTGTTACGGTTGAGTAAGTTGAATTTACGTAATGTGTTCCAGCAGAACCAGCACTACCTGATGCTTGGCAACTATTAGCTGCACCATTTCCTCCAGCTGTGCCGCCACCACCGTTTCCACCTCTTGCTCCTCCTGCTCCCATGTTTCTATACTTACATCCTCCACAAGTTGTTGAACCATTACTTTTTCTATACCAACCTCCGTCGGCACCGCCGCCTCCGCCTCCGCCGCTTACACGTACGCCAGTTCCTCCGGTTACTCCATCACTTAATCCTCCTGTACCTTCTTGAGTATCTCCGTATGAACTATCTTTTCCTTTTCCCCCTACCCAAACTGTGTAGGTTTGGCCTTGAGTTAATCTTACTGTGGCTTTTACATAGCCACCGTTTCCTCCAGCTCCTCCTAAACCACCACTACATAATCCAAGTCCGCCGTTTCCACCTTTGGCTCCATAAAGAGTTATTTCATAATTTCCTGTTACTGGTGCTGTGTAATGCTGTGCTGCTCCTGTGTAACTAAATGTTGTAGCACTCGTACTTATCCAGTTGGCTTTAAGTGTTGCATTAGCGCCTCCCATTGTAAATGTTGTGCCGTTCATGCTACTATTTTCTCCACTTACTGTCCAACCATTAAATACATAACCAGTTCTTGTTGGATTTGCTATTGTTTGTGTTTTTCCATATTGTACTGTCATTGTTGTATTAGAAGTTGAACTGTTATAAGTTCCTCCGTTTGGATTTATTGTTAATGTGTAATTATTAAGTGTCCAGTGTGCATATATATTGTGATCACTTTCTTTTGTCATTGTTGTTTCACTTGTTACTTGTGTTCCACTAAACTCTTCTGTATACCAACCAGCAAAAGTATTTCCATATCTTGTTGGAGTATCTCCTAAAGTTCCATAAGGCTCATTATAATTAACTTTCTTTGTATCAACCTTCGTTACAGTAACTTTTATTTTATAATTTGTAAAAGTTGTAGTTGATGGTGATGACATATATATCCAGAAATTCAAATAAGCCCCTTCATTAGCACCAATGCTTGTTACTGTTAGTGTATTTGAACTACTACCACTAGTTGGTAAACCTGTATCAGCATAATTTCTAGTACTTACATTTCCTTTGTTTGAATTCATAACCTCTGTTACCATTACATTTGCTCCAGAAGTTGTTAAGGTACCACTTACATAGTTCAAAGTTGTTTTATATTGATCATTTTCATTAAAAGTTTGATTTGAAAGTATAAAGATGAGACCATCTTTTGTTTGGGTGCCATTAAGTGTTAATATCGATGTATCTTGATCATATGTTATTGTTAATCCGCTCTCTACCTTTGGTAGTGCACTAAATTTATTTCCAATATAAGTTACGGTATATGTAGAAACAAACTTGTATGATGAAATGTAGTAAGGTTCTGAAATATTATCTCTTCCATCACTTATATTTCCGGCATTATCCTTTATTGGATATATCCATAAATATCTAGTACCATTTGTTCCTATCAATGTAAACTCTTCACCAAGAGTGTAATCTTTCCATTCTCCACCTGCAAGTGTAGTATCATTTGTAGATAAATAGTATTTATACTTATTATCGCTAGCAAGCTCTGAGGTATCATTTATGATAACTTTTTCTATTTTTTCACTAATTTTTTACAATATTCAGGAAACTCAACATTTTTTGCAATAATTACTCCATTTACTTCTTCATAATTATCACTATTTTCACCATTTAACCTTTTATAAATTAAACGTTCGAGTGGCACATTTCCCTTTATAAAATCCGCAAACTCATTTAAATCTGGATAAGCCCTTCTGTTATTTAAAAAATCTTGGTATGACACATGGCTATATCCTTCACTTCTATAAAAAGTTGCAGAACCATTTATTAAATCTTCTTCTTTCAAGTCTTCTACTTTGTCATATTCATCTTGAAAAGGCCTAAAATCCCCTCTAATTAGATATCCTTCGTTTTCTCTCATTAAATACTCTGTAAATTTTAATAAATTTGAAGTTATTCCAAGCCTTCTATACTTTGAATAACAATAAACATATTCTAGATAAATTCTCATTTTTTCAAACGGATCTACCATCATTCTTGTATATCCAACTGCCTCTCCAGAATCAGAATATGCTGTAACATTTGCACTTCTATATGGCTCTAAAGACTGTTTAAAGGTTGCTATTCTTGGGGTGTTACTTTTATCTAAAAACAAAAATACTTTGTTATCAGTCTCACTTGCCCTTTTAATACACTTTTCTATAAAACTCCCCATATAATCCCCTTTATCTATTCGTATAATAATCTCTTAACATCATATTTTCTTCTTTTAAATGTTTATTTTCTAATTTTAAAATCTTGTTTTCTCTTTCATTTTCACCTTGTAAAAATGAGGCATCTTCTTCAAGCAAAGAAAGCTTTCTTTTGTTTACTGCTAGCTTTATTCCATTACTTACAGTTTTAATTAACCCAATACCTATTAGCCCCACAGTGATTATAGGAGTTGCTACTTTCCCATTCGTACTAAGTGACCAATTATCTAATTGCTGCATAAGTTTCATCTGTGGAAAATAAAGTTGTGATGACGCACCTAATCCTAATGATACTAACCCAATAGATAAGTTTTTTACACCTTTAAATATTTTCTTTGTTGTTTTCTTCTTTTCTCTTGAAATCTCTCTATATTCACTCATAAAAAGTCCCCCTTTAAAATTGTTTAGATTATATCACTTTTCTAGTGTTTTATCAAGTTTACTTTCTTTTATCTAGTCATTTGTAGTAGCAACTTTATAATCTTTTAATACACTATAGTAGAAAAAGGAGGAATGAATATGTATTACTACGGTGGCGGAAGTTGTGGTTGCCCTCAAGGATATCCAACTTATCAAATGCCATATTGTTCTTATGGTGGTTATAATGGTGGCTCTTCTTATGCAATAGTTTTAGTTCTATTCATATTACTAGTTATCGTAATTGGTTCTAGAGTAAATCGTTAATTAAGTCTTTAAAATATCCTCTAGTTGTGGTAAAATATCTACGTTGAGGTGGTATTATGCTAAAAACTAAGGATATTTTGGATGAAAAAAACAGTCTTCTTAGGACTATAAGTAAAGATGTAACATTTCCACTAAGTGATGAAGATAGAAATACTATAGATTTAATGGTTGAATATTTAACAAACAGTCAAATAGATGAACTTGCCGCAAAGTATAGTTTAAGACCTGGCATGGGTATGGCAGCAATTCAACTTGGTATTAGAAAAAGATATATCGTTATTGTTCACGAAGTAGAAGAAGGCGTTTTTAATACTTATGTAGTTATCAATCCTAAAATCACAAGTTCTTCTAATGAGAAAATATATGTAGAAGACGGTGAAGGCTGTCTTAGTATCAACCGTGAAACTATTGGTATTGTACCAAGATGTGCTAGAGTAACTGTTGAGGGATTTGACGTGGATGGTAAAAAAATTAAAATACGTGCAAGGGAAGAACTTGCAGTTGTTTTCCAACATGAAATAGATCATTTAAATGGAATACTCTTTATAGATCACATTGATAGTAAGAATCCATATAAATATAAAGATATTTATAGACCAATATAATTGTATAAAAAACTTCCTAGTTTTCTAGGAAGTTATTTTTTTATCCTATTTTTTTCTTTTTATTGGATACTATGTTGTTAATTATTATAAATAAAATAGAAAAGGCTATTATAATGGCCATATTTATGAAAACATTTCCCAAACTTTGTAGTGATACACTTTCCATGTTAGCAAGTAAATTATTTGAATTTGTATACCAATATGTTGGTATTATGCGTGATATTTTTACTACTATTTCTGGTAACCATTCAGTTGGAATAAATGCTCCACAAAGGAAGGCTGAACCAAGAGCCACTACATTAACTATTCCTGTAATCGCACCTTTATTATTGGTAAGGCTTGATATTAAAAGAGCTATCGTTAATGTACAGAAAGTAAATACTAAAGTATTTAAAGCATACATTACTCCTCTTAGTGATAACATTGTATCTTTTAAAACAAATATTCCTAGTATTACATACAAAAGCCATACTGCTAAAGCATATATTAAACTTGCTCCAAGTATATATCTACTATGCTTTTTAGGTTCCATACTACTTACTATTACTCTTTTATAAACTTCTTTTTTATGAAAAGATGTTATAACTAAGCAGATTATAAATATTACTGCACCCATTATTGTATATGATGCAAAGTTAAAGTAACGTGAGGCTTTAGCCATTTCATTAGTATCCAGTTTTGATGTTTTCTCTACTGTTACTTTTTCGTCTAGTGCTTTATTTATTTTTTCTGTTAATAATGATGCTACATTTGTCTGTTTCAAATAAATATTTTGTACCTTAATATATCTTGATAACATCATTTCAGCAAGGCTTGCTGGGTAATCGTTTGTACTTTTAACATTTATCGTTGGGTTTTCACCATTTAAAACCATATTTCCATAGCCTTCTGGTATATAAATAATATAATTAACATCACGGTAGAATAACGCATCGTCCCTTGCCTCTTCGTTATTACTAACTTTTACTACATTAGAGTTTTCTTGCAAATAATTTACTAAATTGTCAGTAACTTTGTTTTCTTTATCCTCATTTACAATTAAAATATCAGGCTTACTATTCGTAAACATGCTTCCTGTATCATTACTTGCCATGTTTATAGTGCCAAAGATTACTAACATTATTGTGTAGCCAATAACAGTACCTTTATATTTCTTAACTACTTTCCAGAATGTATTAAATACTGTCATATTTTTGCCTCCTTAAACTCCTATAAGATATTATAATCATTATGAAGGAGAACACTAAAAGACTTATAATGTCAAAGAAATATCTTTCTTTTGTCTCATAATAATATAGTGCATATAACCCATCAGTCATCATACTAGCTGGGTTTATTTTATTTAATATTGGTACATACTTGTCGATTACATATTTCATAGTAATACCCATCATACCAGATAAGAAACACCAAAACATCGTAACTGATATTAAAATACCATCTTTATTGTTTTCATTTGTTTTAAATAGTGATGAAATCATAATTCCTAGACTTAGTCCGGCAAGGGATCCAACAAGTCCAAGAAGAATTACTAGTGGTAAGTTATCACCGTAATCTACTTTCATTACAAAAATCGTGAATATAAACAATAATGAAAGGCCAATTAACTGAACAATGTAACTCGCTAAAAGGCTTCCTAAAATCATTTTTCTTTTTGATACAGGTGATATTGCTGTTCTTTTTCCAACAGGATTCATATTTGCAAGCTTATAATTAGTAGCATTCATTGAAATTGTACCACCATAAAGAGCAGCCATTGCAATTAACGTATAATACTCTATCATCGTATATCCTAGATTTTTATTTGAAATGTTATTTATCTTTGCATCTGTATTTGCCATAATCTTGCTAATTTCTTCGGCAAAGTTATTGTTTCCTTCTTCTTTTTCACTTGTTAAAAACGAATATATTATTTCCTTTTCACTTTCTATTTCTTCAGTTACATAACGAAGAATTGTCTCTTCCGTGCCACTTGAAGTCACTGTGATATTAACACCTGTTCCAGTTAATGTTAAATAACCAGTTATTTTTTCTTCTTCCAATAATTTTTTAGCATTTTCTAAATCAGTGTAAGTCACATCAAATATTTTATTAGAATCATCATTACTTAAAGTTTTAAAAGACTCTTTAAATACAAGATCGTTTTCAAAATAAGCATTTTCTACTATGGCAATATCAATAACATCGAAAGCTTCTTTATTTTCAATATCTTTAAACGCCATATTAAAGAGAATCCCTAAAAGAATTGGAAAAGCAAAA
>ERZ780157.735-NODE-735-length-40233-cov-7.285828_pt1 | contig 40233 bp, 37 predicted proteins | sample MGYA00511169_ERZ780157 | MGnify/ENA primary metagenome ERZ780157 (study PRJEB29588, sample SAMEA1965149) | human gut metagenome | biome: human gut; feature: human-associated habitat; material: faeces | place: Denmark | collected 2008/2010 ...
CTGCGCCAACGGCGCAGACCCCTTTTAGGTTTTTATTTACAGTTGACGTCGGATTTTTTCGAGAGTCGCCTTTTCCAGGCGCGACACCTGTGCCTGCGAAATACCGATCTCCTCGGCGATCTCCATCTGGGTCTTGTTGCGGTAAAAGCGCAGATTGATGATCTTGCGCTCTCGCTCGGAGAGCTGCTTCATTGCCTCGCGCAATACGATATTTTCCAGCCATGCCTCGTCACCGTCCGAGGTGTCGGCAAGCTGGTCCATGAGAAAGAGAGAATCGCCGTTGTCATTGTAAACCGGCTCATAGAGCGAGATTGGCTCCACAATTGCCTCCATTGCATGCATCACGGCGTCCTTCTGTTCGCCCACTCGCGCGGCGATCTCCTCAACCGTCGGCTCGCCCTCCTTGACCGAGAGCAGCTCCTCGCGTGCCTGAAGCGCACGATAGGCAAGATCGCGCACCGATCGACTGATGCGAATAGCGTTGTTGTCGCGTAGATAGCGGCGAATTTCGCCGATGATCATTGGAACCGCGTAGGTTGAAAATTTGACGTCCATCTCCACGTTGAAGTTGTCCACCGCCTTTACAAGCCCGATGCAGCCCACCTGAAACAGATCGTCGGGGTTCTCACGCCGCCCCGAGAATCGTTGAATGATCGAGAGCACCAACCGCAGATTTCCGCTGATCAGCTCCGCCCTCGCCTTCTCGTCACCCTGACGTGCGCGCAGGAGCAGTGCGCGCTTTTCCTCGTCGGTCAAAACCTTTAGCTGCGAGGTGTTCACCCCGCAGATTTCCACTTTGTTATAATACATTCCAAGAAAACTCCGTTTTTCGTTTCAAGGAAAGTATTGCCGAGACGAGCACGGATTTATACATCCATTATTTGGCGTACAGGCGGTTGTAACTATTTGTCTTCTTTTTTCAGGATAGGGGAGCGCGAGGGGGAAGGACGCTTTTTGAAAAAATCGTCCTTCCCCCTCGCAGGTTTTTATTTTGTTTTCATCAAAGCCGCTCCGCCTCGGCAAGCCAAAGGGCAGAGGATGCGTCGGAGGGCATGTGCCAATCGCCGCGCGGCGAAACGCCAACCGAGCCGATCTTGGGTCCGTCGGGCATGCAGGAGCGCTTGAACTGCTGGCTGAAGAACCGACGAATAAAGGTCTTGAGCCACTTTTTCAGCGTTTCCTCGTCATAAACGCTGCCGAGAGCCGCACGGGCGAGTCGGTAGAGCTTGGTGGGAGACGCGCCGTAGCGGAGCATATGGTAGAGATAGAAATCGTGCAGCTCGTAGGGGCCAACCAGGTCCTCGGTCTTTTGCGCAATCTCGCCGCTCTCGTCGGCAGGGAGCAGCTCGGGAGAAACGGGTGTGCCGAGCACGTCACGGAGTGCGGCGGCAAGCTTCTCCTCGCCCTGTGCGGCATAGCGGTTTGCGGCGTGCGAAACCAGATGACGTACCAGCGTTTTCGGGATTGCGGCATTCACCGCGTACATTGACATGTGGTCTCCGTTGTAGGTCGCCCATCCAAGCGCCAGCTCGGAGAGGTCACCCGTTCCGATCACCATGCCGCCGCAATCGTTGGCAATATCCATCAGGATCTGCGTGCGCTCACGTGCCTGACTATTCTCGTAGGTCACGTCGCGAATTGCGGGATCGTGCCCAATGTCACGGAAATGCAGATTGACCGCATCAAAAATATCAACGGTTCGGAAATCCACGCCCAGCTCCTCACAAAGGACTGTGGCGTTATTTTTCGTGCGTGCGGTTGTGCCGAAGCAGGGCATGGTGACTGCAACGATATCGCGTCTCGGTCTGCCGAGTGCATCCATTGCTCGTACCATCACCAAAAGTGCCAGCGTGGAGTCGAGACCGCCCGAGATGCCGAGCACCAGCTTTTTCGCAAATGCACGCTCCACACGTTGCTTGAGTCCGGCCGCCTGCATGGTGAGAATTTCCTCACAGCGGCGGGCACGCGCTGCGGGATCGGCAGGGATGAAGGGATGCGGATCAATCGCACGCGTCAGCTTGGTTTCGGTGACGTTGAGCGAGAAGGGGATTTCACAGTAGACCGTGTTTTCAAAGCCTGCCGCCTGTGTGCGTCGACGCTCGGATTGCACGCGTTGAACGTCGATCTCGGTAATCAGAAGCTCCGACGGTGCAAACGGAGCTCTCTGGGCAACCGTTTTGCCCAGCTCCACGATCGCGCCGTGAGCGCCAAACACAAGATCGGTGGTCGATTCGCCTTCGCCCGCACCCGAATAGAGATACGCGGTTTTCGTACGCGCGCAGACCGATTGGATCATGCCGAGTCGGGTCTCTGCCGCTCCCACGCAATCGCAAAGCGCAGAAGGATTGCAGATCAGCGTTGCACCCGATGCCGCATGAGAGAGTGCGGGAGGAACGGGCGCGCCGAGGTCGGCACCGATCTCCACAGCGATGCGGAGCGCGGGCAGATCGTCACATGTAAAGACCTGATCGCGGCACAAATAGACTTTCTCTCCGCCGAGGCAGAGCGTTTCATTTGGCTCATCAAACAAAAAATAGCGGCTGTCGGCAAGCTCGGCAGAGGGGGTCGATTTGGGGATAAATCCAAGCACGCGTCCGCCGAGGCAAACCGCGGCACAGTTATAGAGCGCGGAGCCTGCCGCGATGGGGAGCCCCACCACCGACACCATGTTGTAGTCGCGCGTTTTGGCAACGTAGCGCTCCAGAGCAACACGTGCTCCCTCGATCAGCGTCTCGGAGAAAAAGAGATCGCCGCAGGTTGCTCCCGTGATGCAAAGCTCGGGAAAGACCAGAACGCGCACCTCTGCCTCGTTTGCCTCTGCCGCCAGGCGAAGCATTTCGCCAACGTTATAAGAGGGATCGGCAACGCGAAGCTTGGGCGTTGCGGCGCAAACCTTGATAAAACCGTTTTTCATGAGTGTTTCGTCCTTTCAAAAAGACTTTTTCAAACATATCCAATTTATTATACCGCATATTGCTCTTGATTACAAGATGATTTTTCAAACTTTCTCCATTTTTTAGGGTATATCTCGCAAAAACTTGACAAAATTCGACAGAAGGGCTATAATATAGGAAGCAAAACGAAAAGCAGACGGTTGTTCACCGTCTGCTTTCGGATGCTGCTTTTATTTCTGCTGCTGCTCGAGATACTTTACAACGTCGTTGATAGTGATGAACTTGTGAATGTCATCGTCCTCGATCTCAATTTCAAATTTGTCCTCGCAAAGCATAATCAAATCGGCAAGCTCGATCGAGTTGATGCCGAGATCGTTCGCAAGCTCGGACTCGGGGGTGATTTCCTCGGGGTCGAGCTGAAGCTCCTCCACCAGAATGTTCTTGAGCGTTTCAAACATTGCGATTGTTCCTCCAATAAAATTTTTGGCACAAATGCCTTTTGGTCAATCATTACCCGTCAATTATACAACATATTTCCATCTTTGTCAAGAAAAATCTTTCGACTTTCCGCATTATTTTTCCATTTTGTCACAAAACAATGCAATCTCTGCCCGAATTGGGCATGATTTTGCAGGAAAGGAGTTTCCGTGCAAATATTTTACCGCCGTCCGCTTGCTCTCTCGGCAACGCTTTTTGTGCTCTGTGCGGTTGCGGCTCTGCGTCTGGCTGGACATGTCAAGCTGCTTCTGTTGTGCCTTGCTGCGGCATTTCTGACCGTGCTGATCCTTGCCCGTATCCTACGCCGTCGCGCAAGCGTGCGACTGTTCGTTGCCATTTTGTGCACCGTTGCAATTCTGCTTTCGCTTCTCTCATCCTATCTGTTCTTCGATGTTCGCTATGCCGACCTCCAGGAGACCATCGGCAAGGAGCACCCTGTGGAGGGCTACGTGCTCGAGCGCATTGGATCGGGGCCTTTTTACAGCTATCTGCGCGTGCGTGTCACCTCTTATGAGGGCGGTGGAGCGCCGTTTGACGCTCTGCTGGAGTTGACCCTTCCGTCCTCACTTCAGGTTGGCGACGGCTTTCGGGCTACCGTTACGCCGAGAACATACACCGCCGAGGACGGCTATGACGAGCGCATTTTCCGACTCTCGGACGGATGCCTGCTGATTCTGACCGTTGAGGAGGGCGAGAATTGTCAACGCACCGAGCGCGAGCACAACGCGCTTGAGGTTTTTTCCTCAAAGATCAACCTGAAGCTTGCCTATGCACTCCGTAATGCGATCGGCGGAGAGGAGGGAGGCCTTTGTGCGGCACTTTTGCTCGGAAACCGCACCTGGCTCACCGACGGCACCATACTCGATTTCCGCCGTGCGGGCATTTCGCATCTGTTGGCGCTGAGCGGTCTGCACGTGTCGATCCTGATCGCCTTTGTGGATTTTCTGCTCAAGCGTCTCCGCACGCCGAAGCCATGCTGCGCCATCCTCATTCCGCTCTTCGCAATCGCCTATCTGATTCTTACGGGATGCGCCGTTTCCACCTGCCGTGCAGTGCTCATGACCTGCATGCTTTACTTCGCGTTTCTCTCAAGCGCACGCTATGATCCCTTTACTGCGCTTTGCACGATCCTCGCTGCAATTCTGCTTGTCACGCCCTACGCAGTTTACGATCTCTCGCTCTGGATGTCCTTCCTTGCCGCTGCCTCAATCGTGATCTTCTCACCCGCACTCGGTGCATGGATGCGAAGCTCCAAGCGGCTCAATAGAATGCCGCGCCTGCTGTCCCGTGCGATTGGGGCGCTCCTATCGGCAATTCTCGTTGGTTTCGTGGCAAATCTGGCACTTCTTTTGCTGTCCGCAGCGGTGTTCGGTGAGCTTTCGCTCGCTTCAATTCCGGCAACGCTTCTGCTTTCGGTGCCCGTCACGCTTCTCCTGATCCTGTCAGCTCTTGCGCTTCTTTTCCCGTTCATCCCAATTTTGCCGTCGGTCTGCTCCTCGATTGCAGGTCTGCATCTTGCCATTGCAGATCGCTTTTCGGCGCTTGAATGGGTCATGATACCTGCAAACGATTATTTCACGGGTGCAATTCTGACCGTCCTGACGGTAGCACTCGTCTTGCTTGCCGTTTGTCGGGTCAGGCATCCTCTGCGCATGCTCGCAACCGTCTTTCCGCCCCTGCTGGTCTTGGCGGTGCTCGTTTCCACAGCCGTGACCGCGTATTCGCCGCGTTACGAGGAGCGCATACAGATCAGCAGCACCTATTTCGGAGACGTTGAGCTCCGCACCAATCACGGTGAGGCAACCGTGATCAACCGTGCTCGCAACAATATCTCCGAGGCGAATTGGATCAGGTATGCCGCGCTTTCGGAGCGTGCCACCGATATCGACCACCTTGTTTATCCGCGCTATTATAATCAGTCCACCTATTTTCTCGCGCGACTCTGTGGAACGATGCGTGTCGAAACGCTCCATCTTCCCGAGCCAATCACCGAGCGTGAGCATGCCATTGCCGCACGCATTGCCGAGGAGGCGGCGTTGCACGGCGTTACGGTCGTTTACGATGCCGAATATTGGTTCAATTGATTTTTTTATCACTCTCCCCGATTTGTGTCGGGGAGAGTCCTTTTTTCATATCCTGTTACCGTATAAAGGAAATTTGACCAGGACAGAGGAGGGGACTATCATGACGGATCGGATCGGGCTTGCCGTGCTTGGCGGCGACGAGCGGCAGATCGCAATGGCGAGGGCGCTTGCCGACCGGGGGTATGACGTGTTCGTTTGGGGCTTGGGTGCCTGCGCAGATCGCATTGGGAGTGCTATTGCTTGTGAGCAATGGCAGGATGCCATCAAGGATGCAGGTGTGGTGATTCTTCCGTTGCCTGCAAGCGGTGACGGTGTACGGGTGCATTGCCCTTTGCATGCCCCCGACCAGCTTCTTCGCCTAACCACGCTGCTCGATTCGATCCCGGGGCGACTTCTGCTCGGTGGGCGACTCGGGGAGTCCGTGCGAAGCATTGCTGAGCAAAAGCAGATCAAATGGATTGACTATTTTGATAGCGAGATTCTGCAGCTCAAAAACGCCGTTCCTACAGCCGAGGGGGCGATCGCGGTTGCCATGCGCGAGCTTCCCGTCACGGTAGATGGCGTGCATGCCGCCATTCTTGGCTTTGGGCGCATCGGCGCACTTCTGGCAGACCGACTTCGTGCGCTCGGTGCCGAGGTCACGGTCTATGCACGCAGAAGTGAGCAGCGCACGCTGGCAGAGCTGCATCATCACCGTTCCGCGCGCTTGATCTGCCGCGATGGGCGAACGGTGCCCGAGGTGTTTGACTCCAATCTGCGCGTGATTTTTAACACCGTTCCGCAATGGATCCTCACGCGCGAGGTTCTGGAGACTCTGCCACGGAATTGCGTGCTTATTGACCTCGCCTCCGCTCCCGGCGGAATCGACCGCACGGCGGCACAGGAGCTGGGGCTTCGGGCAGTCTGGGCAACTGCGTTGCCAGGAAAATGTGCTCCCGAGAGTGCCGGGCATATCCTTGCTGATACGATCGAAGAGATTTTGACGGAATATGCCATTTTACCCCACGGATCGAAAAGGAGGCTTGAGAAATGATTGGATATGCTTTTTGCGGGTCCTTCTGCACGCATGCAAAGGCATTGACCGAGCTGGAGCGCTTGCTTGCGGCAGGCTATGAGATTCAACCGATCATGAGCGAAACGGTTTGGCAGACTGACACGCGCTTTGGAACGGCAGAGGCACTCCGTTCGCGCGTGGAGACCCTTTGTGCGCGACCCGTGATCCACACGGTTGTGGATGCCGAGCCGCTTGGCCCCGCCGTTCCGCTCGAGGCACTTATTCTTTCTCCATGTACCGGCAATACACTTGCGAAGATTGCAAACGGGATTACCGATAACACGGTCTGCATGGCGGCAAAGGCGCATCTGCGGAGCGACCGTCCGCTCGTCATCTCACTTGCCTCCAACGATGCGCTTTCGGCAAATCTGCGCAATATCGCAACCCTGCTCTCGCGCAAGCAGGTCTATTTCGTGCCCATGCATCAGGATGATCCCGAGAAAAAGCCGCATTCGCTGGTTGCCGAGTTTTCGCTTCTTCAGCCCACCCTGCAGGCGGCGTTTAACGGCAAGCAATTCCGACGCCTGTTTTTGTGACTCACGGTCAACGCTTGCCAAAAAGCGTGCCGAGCCACGCTACGTCCTCACGGTCGATCGAACCGCACAGGCGCAACAGCAGCACGTAAAGGGCAAACGCCACCACGCAATGGAGTGCGATCGTCGGTGCGAGCGGAAATCCGCACCGGGGCAGTCGCTCCAGGATGAAGCGAAGGAGACAGGTTGACACCACGATGCAGGCGAGTGGCTTGTAAACCCATTTGAACAGGCGAATGCGAGGGCTTGAAACCGAGAGAAGATGCGCGATGCTGAGCACGGTGTTGAAAAGCTCTGAAAAATAAATGGTGATCAAGTAGCCGTCGATGCCAAGGGTGGGGATCAGGAGCCACGCAAGAATGACCGAGATCAGTGCGTCGGCAATGTTGACGTTCATCGAGTAGACCTGCTCCCCAAGCCCCTTCATCATGGCATCGGTCGCGGTGTCGATATACATGATCGGGATCAGGGGGGCGAGCAGACGCAGATAGCGTCCCGTTTCGGTGTTGGGGTAGAGTGCCTCCCCGATTTCCTCTGAAAAGCAGATGAGAACACCCGCTACACCAATCGAAAAGAGCAACGCCAACCACCACACGCGAGAGATCATATAGCGTATGTGTCGCTCATGTCCCTTGACGCGACATTCGGCAAGCTCGGGGATCAAAAGCCCCGAAAAAGATGCGATCAGCGCGGCGGGATAGAGAATGATCGGCATTGCCATGCTGTGAATACTACCGTAAGCCGAGAGAGCCGCACCGTGAGAAGCGCCGCTGTTGCGCAAACCCTCCGGAATGAGAATGTGTTGTAGAGTCACGAGCCCCGAGCGGATGGCGGCGGTCAGCGCAATGGGGAGTGAAATCTTCATCAGCTGGGCTCCGATCCGCGTGTGCTCCGCAACAGTGCGCGAGGGCAGGTAGCGGCGACGGTCGAGCAGATAGAGCAGAAATTCTGCGAAAAACGAAACGATTTCGGCAAGCGTTCCGCCAAGCACCAATGCACAGCAGGTGCTCTCAATATCGTTCCCGACAACGAGCGCCAGCAGATACATCGACGCTCCGATCTTGACTGCCTGCTCCAGCACCTGCACCGCAGCATTTTTATAGGTGCGTCGCACCGCGGTAAAATATCCCCCAAGTGCCGAGGAAACTGCAATGAGCGGCAGGGTAATGCCAAAGAGGCGAAGCGAGCGCACGGTTCGTGCATCCTTGAGCCAATGGATGCCGATCGGCTCTGCAAGAAAAAAGAGCAGGAGTGCAACCGCACCTCCGCTCGAGAGAGCATAGAGGATCGCACGCCGCATCACTGCGCCTGCTCGCTCGGGGTGAGACGTACCGAGCTCCTCGCTCACCACGCGTGTCACACCAAGGTGGATGCCTGCGCTCGCCAAGGTCAGAGCAAAGCCGTAAACCCCCGACATCAGCGAGAAAAGCCCCATCGCCTCCGCGCCCGTGCGGTTGGAGATATAAACCTGAAAGCTCACGCCAACCGTTCGCATCAGAAGCGATGCAGCGGTGAGAAGCATCGCATTCCAGAAAATTTGTCCCGCCCGTTTCTTTTCCATATTTGCCGCCTCCTTTTGGCTGTCCTTCTTCATTCTATGATGCAGAAAGCACAAATACGCATCGTTTTCTTGCAAAAGGATGCTGTGCGGGCGCTTTTGGGATGGAAAATTATGCAAAAAGCAAAAATAGAAATATTGGAATGCAGAAAAAAACATGCAAAAAGAATATTGACAAACAGGCGAAGATATTATATCATATTAGAGTCATTTTACATCTGACCAAAAAGGAGAAATAAGAAGTATGCTGATTCACGTTTGTGAGCTTTGCGGCTATGAGTACAATCCCAAAACGGGAGACCCTGACAATGATATTGCAGAGGGCACCGATTTTGAAGATCTGCCCGAGGATTGGGTTTGCCCTCTGTGCGGCGCATCCAAGGATGATTTCACCGAGGAGAACGTTGAAAGCGACGAGGATGAGGACATCTGAATTGCATCATACTGTAAGGGTTGCTTGCCTTTGTGCGGTGGCCCTTTTCTTTTTTTTCCTGTTTTGCGAACCCCTGTGAAAAATGATTGTTCGATGGTTGACTTTTATTGACCGGTATGGTAAAATATAATAGATAAGAAACAGAAAAACGGGAGTTGGATATGAAGAAAAAAATGTTGGCGGTTGACGGAAACAGCATTCTCAACCGTGCTTTTTACGGGATTCGTCCCCTGACCACGAAGGACGGCTTTTGCACCAATGCGCTCTACGGAATGGTTACCATGATCAGCCGTCAGGCAGAGGCTCTGAAGCCCGACTACTGTGCGGTCGCGTTTGATCTCAAGGCACCCACCTTCCGACACAAAATGTACGATGCCTACAAGGCAGGGCGCCGCCCCATGCCCGAGGAGCTTGCCATGCAGCTGCCTGTTGCCAAGGAGCTTCTCGCCGCCATGGGATACCACGTGCTCGAGCTGGAGGGCTACGAGGCAGATGATATTCTCGGTACGCTCGCTTCCATGTGCGAGAACGCCGATTGCGAGGCGTATTTGCTCACGGGTGACCGTGATTCGCTGCAGCTCATCAGCGACCGCGTTCATGTTCTGCTTGCCACCAACACCGACACGTTGGATATGAACGAGGAGGCTTTTCTTGCCAAATACGGTGTGCCGTCATCCTCCTTCGTCGACGTCAAGGCTCTCATGGGAGATAGCTCCGATAACATTCCGGGTGTGCCCGGTATCGGGGAAAAGGGGGCACTCAAGCTCATCGGAGAATACGGTTCGCTCGATGGCGTTTACGAGGCACTTCCCACCGCAAAGCATACGCCCTCCATGCGTACCAAGCTCGAAAACGGGCGCGACAGTGCCTATCTTTCGCGCGATCTGGCGCGGATCTGTCGCAGCGTTCCGCTCGGCAAAACGCTTGAGGACCTGCAAAATCGCGGTATTCAGGCAGCGGACGCACGCCGACTCTTTCTGCGTCTGGAGTTTTCGGCTTTTCTCAAGCGCTTCGGGTTGGATCGCGTGGATCAAGAGCCGCAGGCAGAAGGGGAGAACACCGCTGCAGAAGCCGTTGCAGGGGCTTCATTCGACGAAAAGAATATGGGTGTGGTGCAGGTCGATTTAGCGTCGCTTGCCGAGCGCCTGCGTGACTCCGCTCTGCTTGCCATCGACCCGACAGAGGACGGCTGGATGCTCTCAAACGGGAATGAAATTTGGACGGTCGATGCCTCGGACGACGAGATTGTTCCGTTGCTCGATGGCAAAGCTCTGATCTGCTATGATTATAAAACGCTCTGCAAGGCAGGGCACGTCAGCCTCTCGGATAACGCGATTTTTGATCTGATGCTCGGCGCATACCTGGTCAATTCGGCAAAGGGCAATTACGAGCTGCCGATGCTCGTTACCGACTACCTCGGTGAGCTTTCCGACACCGAGCGCCCGCGCATTTCCTACTTTTTCTCGCTTTACGAGCCGATCCGCACCCGTTTGGAGGAGAGCGGACAGGCGGCGCTCCTGACCGAGCTGGAAATTCCGCTGGCACGCGTGCTTGCCGACATGGAGCGAACGGGATTTTATATTGACCGCGAGGGGATCGCCGCCTACGGCAAGAGCCTTGCAGCGGTTGCAGCCGAGCTCGAATCGCGCATTTATTTCCACGCGGGGCGCGAGTTCAACATTCAATCGCCCAAGCAGCTGGGAGAGGTGCTGTTCGACACGCTCGGTTTGCCACACTCCAAAAAGACCAAAACGGGATATTCCACCGACGTGGAGGTGCTCAATAAGCTCCGCCCCTACCACGAGATCGTGGAGGATATTCTTGACTACCGTCAGGTGATGAAGCTCAAGAGCACCTACGTGGACGGGCTTCTCAAGGTTGCCGACGCAAGCGGTCGCGTGCACACCAATTTCAAGCAGACGGGAACCGCAACGGGGCGTCTTTCGTCCACCGAGCCCAATCTCCAAAATATTCCGATCCGCACACCGCTGGGACGTGAGCTGCGCCGCTTTTTCCTGCCCGCCGATCCGAGCTACGTGATCGTGGATGCCGACTATTCGCAGATCGAGCTGCGACTGCTGGCGCATATTTCCAATGACCGTAACATGATTGACGCCTTCCTCGGCGGCACCGACATTCACACCTCCACCGCCGCAACTGTGTTCGGTGTTGATCCCGATGCGGTTACGCTTGAAATGCGAAAAAAAGCAAAGGCGGTCAATTTCGGTATTCTTTACGGTATCGGCGCCTTCTCGCTCTCGGATGATCTCGGCGTTTCTCGCGCACAGGCGCAGGAATTCATCGACCGCTATCTGGCAAGCTATCCCGGGATCGACGCCTATCTGCAGGCGATCATCAAGGAGGCTTATGAAAACGGCTACGTTTCCACCCTGTTCGGTCGACGCCGTTATATTCCCGAGCTCGCTGGTACGAACAAAATTCAAAAGAAGTTCGGTGAGCGCGTGGCAATGAACAGCCCGATCCAGGGCACCGCTGCCGACGTGATCAAGCTTGCAATGGTGCGCGTTTACCAAAAGCTTTGCGAGAGCGGTATCGACGCGCGACTCATTTTGCAGGTGCATGACGAGCTGCTCATCGAGGCGCATGCCTCGTGTGCCGACCGTGCACGCGAGATCCTCAAGGAGGAGATGGAGCGTGCGGTCAGCTATTCGGTTCCGCTTGACGTGGATATTCACGTTGGCGCAACGTGGTACGATGCAAAATAAATTTTCAGGGAGACCCCATTCTGCGGAGTCTCCCTTGCTTGTTAGCGTGTGAGGATTGCGATCATGGCAACCGTGAGCCCACCCTGCAGCGCTTTGCCGAGGAGATAGGGGCGTAGCGATAGCCCGTGTCCGCTGCAGAAGGAGAGCGTCTGGCAATGCACCGACAGGCCCGACCATCCCGCCGCAAACGCCGCGATCAGACGTGCTGCACGCGCGGAGGAGAGGGATGCGGCACGCTCCGCGCCGCCCGATAGCTCAAAGATGGTGTGGAGGATCGCAGAAATCGGTTCGGGCAGATCGAGCGGCGCAAGGATGAGTCCGAGTGCGCCGACGATGGTTGAAAAAAAGACTATGTATGCGCAAACGAGGAGCATGCTCTGCGTTGCCGATCCAACGGCGTCGGTCAGGCGCTTTGCCGCAGAAGGGCGCACTCCAACGGTGGGGCAGACATGCACGGTTTGCGTTGCCTGCCCCCGTGCTCGCAGGCGAAACAGAATTCCCACAAGCAGTGCGGAAAGCAGCGTGCAAATATAGAGTGTGATTCCAAAGCGACGGTCCGAGAGCAGCGTGCTGCCAACCGTGCCGATCAGAAAGGCGGGAGAGGGGCAGGAGGCGCATGCGATGGCACGTTCTGCCTCGTCGCGTGAAATGCTACCTCTTTGATAGGCGTGCAGGGCACAACGCGTACCAATCGGAAAGCCGCAGAGCATTCCGAGGAAAACGGCGCAAACTCCGTCATCGGTTAGCCCGAGCAGACGGCGAAGCGGGGAGAACACGCGGCAGATGAGGCGCCGAATTGTCTGCCCTGATACGATCAGCTCGGAGAGCACCGCAAAGGGAAAAAGCGAGGGGATCACGGTTTTTGCACATACCGTGAGGCCGCGTGTCATAAAAGCGCTTGCAGCCTCGGCGTTCCGCAGGAGAAGCAGAAGGCAAAAAAGCGTGCAAAAGCCAAAGAGCAGTTCTGCGGCATCGGGGAGCAGGGTACTGCGGGTTCTTTTCTTGGTGTGTTGGACCGGAGTCATGCCGCACCTCCTTTTTGCATAGGATAAAGCAGTATCGTTGCAATCTACGCGTGCGACGCCGATTTTATTCCCTCAACGGAGCACGCGATCAAGGGAGGCTTTCGTTTTTATGCAAAAAGAAGAACAACCCAAAAAGAATGATCTTCGCAGCCGTTACGGAATGCAGAGTCTGCTTGCGCGACGCGAGCTGATCGTGTTGGCGGGAGATTCGCGCGCCACGCTCCACGGTTGCCGCAGAATTCTCCGATATTCCCCCGAAGAAATCCGACTCTGCATTGGTCGGCGCGAGGTCTCGCTTATGGGTGAGCGGCTGATTTGTACCTGCTTTTCCGCAGGAAGCGTCACGGTGGAGGGCATGATCCGCGCGGTCAGCTTTCTTTCTCCGTCGGGGGGCGGTCACAGATGAGCCTCTCGTTGTTTCTGCTCGGTAGCCGTCGCGTCGGTTGCAGCGCAGCTTACTCGACGGCGTTGCTTGACCTGTGCCTTCTCAATGGCATTCAGTTCGCCGGTTTTTGCACCGCCCCCGACGGCGCGGTTTCCTTTTCTCTCCCAACCGCGGAGGCGAAGCGGCTTCTGCGCCTTGCCAACGCCGCAGGGATTACGGTTCGGGCAGAGCCGTGGCGCGGGCTTCCTGCGTTCCTTTGGCGTTATCGCCGTCGCGCGGGGCTCTTGGTCGGCGCCGTTCTGATCGCGTTTTTGTTGACACTTGCCGAGCGTTTTGTTTGGGATGTGCGCGTGACGGGAAACGTGACCATGACCGAGAGTGAGGTGATCGAGGAGCTCCGCTCATGTGGGTTTGGCGTTGGCTCCTATATCCCGTCGGTGCATGCCGCATCGCTTGAAAATCGCGTCCTGCTTGCCTCGGATCGCATTTCCTGGATTTCAGTCTATCTGGACGGAACAGTCGCGCGCGTGCAGGTGATCGAGCACGTGGAAACACCGCCACCAACCGACACCTCGCGTCCTGCCAATCTCGTTGCCGCTGTCGACGGACAGATCGAGCTGGTCGAGCTCTATCGGGGCAACTGCGTGGTCAAGGTGGGGCAGGCGGTGCGTCGGGGAGACCTGCTTGTGAGCGGTCTTTACGATAGCACGCTCCACGGCTACCGATACACTCGCGCCGCAGGAAAAATTCTTGCACGCACCGAACGCACGCTTCGCATCGAAATTCCGCTTTCCTATACCGAAAAGGTCTATCAGAACGAAAAAATCGGTAAAATTTACCTCCAATTTTTTGATTATTCACTAAAAGTTTTCAAAAGTGTTGGAAATGGGACAGATACATGTGATATAATAAAAGAGGAAATCAATCCAAGCCTCCTTGGAGCGCACACGCTTCCGATCGGAATCATGGTTGAAAAATGGGTTCCGTACGTCGAAAGAGCGGCGGTCAGGTCCCACGAGGATGCGCTCTTGCTTGCCTATGCCGAGCTCGATCGGGAGCTGGCAGGGCTCTCGGAGCAGGTGGAGGTGCTCGGAAAAACGATCCGTACCGAGCTCGGAGAGGATCGCTTGATTTTGAGCTGCACGCTGTCCTGCATCGAGGATATTGCGTTGCAGAGCGAATTTGAAATTATCGAGTGAAAAATCGAAAGGAATTTTATGAACCGTAAAGTGTTTCGCATCAGCCACCCCGGGGCAACCGCCAAGATATTCGGGAATTTCGACAGCAACGCCCGCCTGATCGAGGAGCGCTTTGCCGTCACCTTGCGCAACCGTGAAAGCGAGTCGGGAGATTCGATCGTGATTGAGGGCGAGCGCGAGGAGGACGTCAACGCCGCCGCACAGTGCGTGGAATATCTGCATGGTTTGTCGGCAAAAACCGACGTGCTCACCGAGCAATCGGTTCAGTACGCCATTGATATGGTCGGCTCGGGTGAGGGCGGCTCTCTGGCGGAGTTGAGTGACGAATGCATCTGCCTGACGGTACGCGGCAAGCCCATCAAGGCAAAAACGGTGGGGCAAAAGCAGTATGTCGATCTGATCCGCAAAAATACGATCGTGCTCGGCGTTGGACCGGCAGGAACGGGAAAAACCTTTCTGGCGGTTGCGATGGCGGTGCGAGCCCTGCGCGAGAAGCAGGTCAACCGCATCATCCTCACGCGCCCTGCGATTGAGGCGGGCGAGAAGCTCGGATTTCTCCCCGGGGACCTGCAGAGCAAGATCGACCCCTATCTCCGCCCGCTTTACGATGCACTCTATGAGATGATGGGCACCGAAAATTACCAGAAGTTGGTGGAAAAGGGCACAATCGAGATCGCACCGCTTGCCTACATGCGCGGACGCACGCTCGACGATTCCTTCATCATCCTTGACGAGGCACAAAACGCTACACCCGAGCAGATGAAGATGTTTCTCACGCGCCTGGGCTTCAATTCCAAGGCGGTGGTGACGGGTGACCTGACCCAAACCGACCTGCCGCGCGGACAGAAAAGCGGACTTTCCACCGCAGTCAAAATTCTTTCGGGCATCGAGGATATCGGAATTCACTATTTCTCGGAGCGCGATGTGGTGCGTCACCGATTGGTGCAAAAGATCATTCAGGCATATGAAAAATACGATCGGGAGCTCGCACGCCGTGAGGCGGAGCGTCGGTCGGAGAAGGCAGACAGGGCAGAAAAGAAATTCCGTGCTGAGCGTAAGCCACAGCAGTAAAAATCAAACGATAAAGAGGATAAGACAATGACCAGAAAAATGAACATGAGAATTTATTTTGAAAATGAAACCGACACCCCCGTCACCTATAAGCTCAAGATGCTGGTACGCCGTGCAGTTGAGGCAACGCTCGATCACGAGCAGTTCGGCAACGCGGCAGAGGTTTCGGTCACCTTCACCGATAACGAGGGCATTCACGCACTCAACAAAAAGTTCCGCGGTATTGACCGCCCCACCGACGTGCTCTCCTTTCCGCTCTTTGATTACGAGGGCGAGACCGATGAGCCCCCCGTGGACGAGCTGATCGGAATGCTTGGCGACATTGTGATTTCGCTCGAGCAGGCGGCGGCACAGGCGGAAAAATTCGGACATAGCTTTGAGCGCGAGGTTGCCTTCCTCACGGTGCATTCCATGCTCCATCTGCTGGGCTACGATCATGAAACCGGCGAGGCGGACGAGCTCGATATGCGTGCGCGTCAGCGTGCAATCATGGAGGAGATGGGGCTGTCGGTGGAAAGCGACGGCTGATCTCCTGCGTGAGGCAGATTGCCTTCAAGATACGTGCATCAAATTTTTGTTAGAAAGGGAGCTCCCGTGATCGGGGGCTATGGCAAAAGCAATGGGATATCGCGAAAAGTACACTCGTTCAAGCAACCGTGACCGTCAAAGAGGACCCGACACCGCAGGAAAAACCGAAAACTTCTTCTCGCGCAACGTGCGCCTGATCACCTTTTTGGTCTGTATAGGCGTGTTTCTTGCCTTCTTTGTGCCGATTGTTGCCTACGAGACAATTGATTATCTCAAGGCAGCGCGTGACACACGCCCTGAAATGACGCTCAACGACGTGCTCCGGCTCTCCGAGCAAAACGGAAAGATCTCCGAAAAGCAGATTCAGAAATTCAAAACTACGCATGTGGATGTGCAGGCAGCTACGATCTACTATTATTTCGACATTTCTCCGCACTATCACGTGCTGGCGATCGCCGACAAGAACACCAAAATGCTGATCTACTGTCAGCTCGACAATTTTGAAACGGGTGAAACCGCCGATATGCTCGTTGACGATATCTATGCATTTTTGAACAAAGAGGAATAAGGAGAGCCACAAAAGCATGAAAAGAACGGGATTTATCACCATTGTAGGGCGTCCGAACGTTGGAAAATCAACCCTGCTCAACAGCATTCTCGGCGTTCAGGTCGCCATCGTTTCCAATAAGCCGCAAACCACGCGCACCCGCATTGCGGGTATTGAAACGCGCGGAGACGATCAGTTCGTGTTCCTGGACACTCCCGGCATATTCCAACCAAAGAATTCGCTCGGAGACTTTATGGTCAAAACCGCAAACAGCGCCATGCAGGAGGGCGACGCCGTCATTCTCGTGGCAGACGCATCATATGCTCCCGGCGACGTGGAGCAGAAGGTGATCGAATATCTCAAGCGCTCGGGCATTCCCGGAATTCTGGCGCTGAATAAGATCGACCTCTGCCGCCGCGAGCAGGTTGCCCAAACCATCGCAGCCTATGCCGCCCTGCATGATTTCTTTGCCGTGGTTCCGATTTCGGCAAAGCGCGGGCGCTACGTGGAGGACATCATGACAGAGTGCTCCAAGCTTTTGCGTGAGGGCGAATGGTTTTACGAGGAGGACATGTTCACCGACCAGCCGCAGCGTCAGATTGCCGCAGAGATCATCCGCGAGAAGATTCTGCGCACGCTCGACAAGGAAATTCCGCACGGCGTTGCGGTTGTGATCGAGGAATATCGCGAGGAGGGGGGACTTGTCAGCATCCGCGCCGAGATCTTTTGCGAAAAGAATTCGCACAAGGGCATTCTCGTGGGCAAGGGAGGGGAAACCCTCAAGCGGATCGGCAGCTACGCACGCACCGACCTGGAGCGCATGCTCGAATGCCGCGTGTACCTCAACCTTTGGGTCAAGGTCAAGGAGAATTGGCGCGATAGTCTGCGCGGAATCGGTAATTTCGGATTTACCGAGGAATAAAGAAAGACAAAATCCATGCCCCTCTCTGTTTGTTTGGGGCTGAAAAATACCATGAAGGGAGTGACACCGATGGAGCATTGTGCGATAGACGGCTTGGTTGTGCGCGTGCGCGACGTGGGAAACGATCGTTATTTGTCGGTTGTCACCGCAAGCCTGGGACGCATCACGGTTCTCTCCAAGGGTAGCCATTCACTCAAGAGCGAACAGCGCGCGGTCAGCCAGCTTTTTACCTACGCCAATTTCGAGATATACCGACGCGGAGATCTCTGGATTCTCAAGGGTGGATCGGTCAACCATAGCTTTCATTCGCTTGCCTATGACATCGACCGCATGAATCTCGCCGCCTATTTTTGCGAGGTGGGATATGAGCTCACCGATGCAGGCGAGGATGCGAGCGAGATGCTTCGCCTGTTGCTCAATTCCTTCTATGCCGTTGATCAGGCGCTCTATCCGCCCGAGATCGTCAAGGGTGCATTTGAGCTTCGCGCAGCGTTTTCGTCGGGCTATGCCCCCTCTCTTGAGGGCTGTGCCGAGTGTGGCGCGGGGGAGGAGTCCGTGGAGTATCTTGACGTGATGAACGGTGCGCTTTTGTGCTCCGCCTGTCTGCAAAAGGCAGCCCCCGCACACGTGACCTCCGCCGCTTACGATGAAATTCGTGAGGCGAGGATTATTCTGCGCCTCACGCCTGCCGTTTACGCGGCGCTTCGCTACGTGCTCGACACGGCGCTCTCACGCTTGTTCTCCTTCGATCTGCGCGATCGGGAGGACCTGCGCCTCTTTGCGGATGCCGCAGAGACTTACCTGCTTTCGCATCTCGGTCACGGCTTTGAAACCCTGAATTTTTACCATACCATGCGTCAAAACGCAAAAGGAACGCAATCATGAGCTTTACCGATAAAACACTGACAACACTTGAATTTGACAAGATCTGCGCGATGCTTGCCGACTGTGCACCCACCGAGGGAGCACGGGATCTGGCAATGCGTCTGATGCCCTCGGGGGACACTGTTGAGGTGCTGCGCCGATTGCATCGAACCACCGACGCCAAGCGCTTGTGCGACGTCAAGGGGATGCCGCCCTTCGGCTCGATCAAGGACGTTTCCGCCGCCTGTGAGCGCGCGGCAAAGGGCGCGATGCTTTCTACACGCGAGTTGCTTGATATTTGTCGGCTCTTGCGCGCTGCCCGTCAGCTTCAGGAATATGCACAAAACAACAAGCCCTTTGAAACCACCCTCGACGAGCTTTTTGAGCGACTTTTGCCAAACCGCTTTCTCGAGGATAAGATCGCGCGCTCGATCCTCTCCGAGGATATGATCGCCGACGAGGCGAGCCGCGAGCTTGCCGAAATTCGCCGCAAAATTCGCGATGCAAACAACCGCATTAAGGAGACCCTGCAGCGCTATATCAACGGCTCTTATTCCAAAATTTTGCAGGAAAACCTCGTCACGCTCCGAAACGGACGCTACGTGGTGCCCGTGAAGGCGGAATGCAAAAACGAGATGAAGGGTCTGATCCACGATACCTCCTCGTCGGGAGCAACCATCTTTGTGGAGCCAATGGCGATCGTTGACGCCAACAATGAGCTTCGTATGCTGCAATCGCGCGAGGAGCACGAGATTGAGCGGATTTTGTTTGCGCTCTCCTCCGACGTGAGTGCGGCAGGGGAGTCGCTGCGGCTCAATTATTGGAATATCACCGACCTCGCCTTTGCCTTTGCCTGCGCCGAGCTTTCCTCGCGTATGAAGGCGTGCGAGGCACGCGTTTCGGGCACGCGCACGCTCGAGCTGATCCGTGCGCGTCATCCTCTGATCGACCCCACACGAGTGGTTCCCATCAACGTCAAGCTTGGCGACGGCTACGATACGCTGATTATTACGGGTCCCAACACGGGAGGTAAAACTGTTACGCTCAAAACGCTCGGTCTGTTCGCGCTGATGACCCAGGCAGGATTGCATATCCCCGCCGAGCCCGAATCGTCGGTCTGCATCTTCGACCGCGTTCTGGTCGACCTGGGCGACGAGCAGAGCATCGAGCAGTCACTCTCTACCTTCTCCTCGCATATGGTCAATATCGTTCGTATTATGAACGACGTCAACGCACGCTCACTCTGTCTCTTTGACGAGCTTGGAGCGGGAACCGACCCCGTAGAAGGCGCCGCTTTGGCGGTTGCCGTGATCGAATCGGTGAGGGCAGCCGGTGCAATGTGCGCCGCCACCACCCACTATACCGAGCTCAAGACCTATGCTCTCGACACCCCCGGTGTGCAGAATGCATCCTGTGAGTTCGACGTTTCCACGCTCAAGCCCACCTATCGACTCATGATCGGAACGCCCGGAAAGTCAAATGCGTTTGCCATTTCCGCAAAGCTTGGTCTGCCCGAGTCGATCATTGAGCTTGCGAAAAAGCACGTTAACAGTGACCATCAACGCTTTGAGGAGGTCATCGAGCAGCTTGAGGCAACGCGGCTTGAGGCAGACCGAAACCGCGAGGAGGCGGCAAGGCTCAAGGCAGAATACGAAAAAATACGTGCGGATGCCGAAAAGCAGATCAAAACGCGCTTCTTTGAGGCGGAGCGTGAGATCGAGCAAAACCGCAAAAAGGCGCTCGCCATGCTCGAGAGTGCAAAGGCGTCGAGCGATTTCATCTTCGCGCAGCTCGAGAAGGCAAAAAAGGCAGAGGAGGCGGGCAGGCTCACCGAGGAGCTGGAGCAAACGCGCCGTGCAGTTCGCCTGGCGATCAGAGAAAATGACGATCAGATCAACCCCGTCGAGGAGAAAAAAAACGAGGCATACGTTCTGCCGCGTGATCTGAAGAAGGGCGATCGTGTTTATATCGTCAACATTGATAAGGAGGGTGTCCTGCTTGAAACTCCCGACAAGAGCGGAACGGTGCTCGTGCAGGCAGGCATTCTCAAAACGCGTACGAAGATTTCCAACCTGCAGCTGATCAACGAGGCTCCGCAGGTGATCAGCGGCAAGACCAAAAAGCCCGCTGCCGATTTCCACGCAAAGGTCAATCGCGATTTCCGCGATGAGATCGACCTGCGCGGCATGCTCGGAGACGAGGCTTGGCTGGCGGTTGACAAATATCTGGACGAGGCGGTGATCGCCAATTTCGGTCATGTACGCCTGATCCACGGAAAGGGAACGGGTGCGCTCAAAAACGCACTCTGGCAGCATCTGAAAACCGATCGTCGCGTGGCAACCTTCCGCCTCGGCAAATACGGCGAGGGTGACGGCGGCGTCACCATTGTGGAGCTGAAATAAAACAGGGACCAAGGAGGTGCATACCCGTGATAACGAGAGTGACTGAATGTCCGATCTGCTTTCGGGAATACGAAACCAACCCCAAGGTCTGCGAATGCGGATTTTCCGAATTGGAATACGTTGATTTCTTTGCCGCACCCACCGAGGATAGCCGAAAACGGCAATGGTTTGATATCTACAAATACGCAAAAAAGGTCTATTACGGGCAGATTCCGATGCCGCGGGACAGCTTTCTCTATGAGGTGCTTGACGATCGCATACGGATCACCGACGCCCCCTTTGCGTGCGGCGTTTCGGTGGTCGATGCCGATGCGCTGGAGGCAACCCGTAATCGCCATACGGTTGCGGATGCAGGAATTTTGGCATTCCGCACGCGAGTATCGGCGCTCATTCTCAACGTGGATGAGGTCGATCACGAGCTTTTGGACGAATCACGCCTGCGCATGCTGTTCCTCGGTCCGCGCGTGAAAACCCTTCAGCACGGCGGATTGTCGCATCAGTCGCTGCGCTATCTCTTTGTTGATCCCGAAAATCCTTACCTGACCGTGTGTGACCACGTTCTCTTTGATAAGGATATGAACGTGCTTTATTGCTATCCTACCGAAAAGCCCGAGGAGGAATACACCGTTCCCGAGAGCGTGAAACGAATCGCGCCGCGTGCCTTCGGCTTTGGACCCGCGCACCTGCGTCGCGTGCGTCTCTCGCACAAATTCCGCAATCATGAATTGATCCGTGAATGGTTCGGTCCGCAGATCGAGGTTGAGTTTTATTGAACAGAAAGGAAAAACGACAATGGACCATATCAAATTCGGCGAATATCCGCAAACGGTTAAGGCAGAAGACGTTACGGTGACGGATATCCGTGACGAAAGAGGATATTATATCGGAAGTGACGGATGCCGCTATGCCACGGTGACGGCAACGCCTCATGAGTCGGGCTTTCGCTTTTCAACGGGCGCGCCGATCGTCAAGGGAGAGACCTACTATTTCAAGGTAGAGCCGATTTGCTGGAGTGTGCTCGCGGAGCGCGAGGGGGCGGCGTTTCTTTTGTGTGAGAATGCGATTGCAAATCATCGCTTCGCGGAGAAATCGAACAATTACGCCGAGAGCGAGATACGCAGGTGGCTGAACAGCACCTTCCTTGATACCGCATTCAGCGTAGAGGAACAAGCTCGGATTATCCGCTCCAAGGTTGACAACAGCGTGGCAAGTACGGGATACACCAAGAATGAATATGCTTGCGAGGATACGGAGGATAGGGTCTTTTTGATGTCGCATGCCGATATTACGAAAATAGAATACGGCTTTTCTGCCGGATATTCCGAGGACGATGACAGAACCCGCGTGACCAGTGATTACAGCCGAGCAACAGGGGCGTACATTGACACGAACGGGGAGTGCTACGGTAATGGATATTGGTGGCTTCGCTCGCCGGGCGATGCAAAAAGCTTTGCGCGCGTGAGAGCGGTATTCGGCAACGGTGTTTCGGATTACAGCTACTACTATCCCAATGGAGATTACGGAAGCGTTGTGCCTGCTTTGTGGATGAAGCTATAAAAGATACCGTAAATTTCAGCAAAACAGAAAAACAAAGAAAAAGAGCAAGAGTAGAAGGCGAACGATCCTTTTACCCTTGCTCTGTTCTATTCTTTTTTCATTTATTCGGCAAGCGCCGATTTTACCGCATCAAAGAGCGTTGCCTTGTCGGCGGAGGAGTAGATCGCGTAGACCACGTAGTTGCCAAACACCTTCACCTCGGCATCGCGGAGCTTGGGCGTTTCCTCGGGCATGTAGGAGTCGTACCACACGCGGTTGTCCTCGTATGCCTGTGCAAGATAGTCGCGGAGCAGCTTTGCCATCGCGGAGGCATTTCCGTCGGTCACGTGAAAAATTCCGTATTCATCGAGATTTTTGGCATTCATCGAAAAGCGAATCACCGATTCGGTGACGTAGCTTGGCATCGAGAAATAATCGTCGAGTGTGCCGTCCTCTGCCGTTGCGTAGTCGGTGCGTGCGGGGAGCGCCGCCTCAACCGTTCCAACCAGGTCGGTCAGCTTCACGTCATCGCGGTAGCTCGCATTGGCGCAAGAGGGGAGAATGGGCAGGAGCGTGAGCATGAGCAGAATGAGCAAAAAACGTTTCATGAGTGAGTTCCTTTCGGCGTTGACAGCTCACTGCCACGCATGCGTGCGCAGATAGAGCAGAATTTCTTTATATGCGGCGGTGGTGAGATGCTGACCGTCGCCGTTGTCGTATGCAGGGAGAAGCGCATTGTTCTCGTCGCGGAGAACCGAGGCGGTGTCCACCACGCGCACGTTTTCAAAGGTTGCGGCAATTTCGGGGAGCCAGGAGTTGAGTGTGAGAATATTTGCATTGAGCGTGTCGAGGTCCTCGGCAAAGTTTCCCACATCGCAGATCGGGTAGACCGTTTGCAGGATGATTTTGGTATCGGGAGACGCCTTTTGAACGGCGCGGATAAGCTTGCAATAGTTGTTGACGTAGGTCGATTTTTTTGCAATAAAGGATTGTAGGCCGTTGAGTCCGAAGGAGAGCACGATATATTCGGGCTTCTCGAGTGCGCATGCCTCGGCAATCGTCATGCTCTCGCCGCTTTCGGGATAAACGATCATTTCCGAGGTGATGGCAGAGGAGAGGCGCTTGGTGCCCGAATCGTCTTGCCAGACCTGCTTGGTGTCGGTTCCGCCCGACAGCACACCGCGCGCCCGCAGATGTGCGGTGGTCGATTCACCCAAAAAGATCATGCGGTCGATATAGGTCATGCCCGCATCGGCACTCTCACTCAAAAGCAACTCGTCGAGGTTCACCGAGACCTCGGTGTCGGCGGTGGTTTCGTGGGTTGTCAACTCCTCCTGCGGCACCTCCGCAGGGGGCGCGACCAGCCTTGCCACCCCAAAAACCAACGTGAGCACGAGGAGAATCAGCGCGAGTAAAATTAGTATTTTCAGCGCAAACAGCGTTTCCTTTTCCAAAAAATGCGATTGCTTTTGCAGATCGTTGGAATTCATAGCAACGTCCCTTCGTATGAGTTAGTCATCATCCTCCATCAGACGGCGAATGCGCGAACGAATGAGCAACACCAAACCGAAGATCGCCCAATAGAGCGCCGTGAGGAGCACGAGTATGAGCAGGATCGAGATCGGCTGGGGCTTTGCGTTGGAGGGAAGAAAGAAAAAGATCACGAATGCCGAGAGGTAGATGATGTAGTGGAGCAAATAGCGCTTCCAACGCGCGAGCTTATTCGAGCGAAGAACGTTGCCCGCAAAAGCAAAGGCGAGCGAGAGGGGCATGATCTGCCAGAAGTTTGCGGGGATGTTCCATCGGCTTTCCGATGCAGCAGACAGAAGCCCGAGCAGGATCAGCACGATCGAGACAACGGTGTAGTAGACACAACCATCCACAACCCATTTTTTCAGAGATTTCCAAAAATTCATGAAAGAAGCCTTCCTAAAAGATAATATAAAGATAGTATATAATAGTTTACCACATTTTATAAGACTTTTCAAGGTCTTTTTGCAAAACAAACGAGGCAAAGTTTTGAAAAAAGCACAAAGAGCGGAGAAGTGAGTGGGACAGGACCGCAAGAAACGAAAAAAGACCGAAAAAAGTTAAAAAAAAGATGAAAAAGGACTTGATTTTTTGCATCACCTGTGCTATAATATAGCATGTTCAGCGGAAGCATAGCTCAGTTGGTCAGAGCGCACGGTTCACATCCGTGAGGTCGCAGGTTCGAGCCCTGCTGTTTCCACCAACAAAAAGAGAACTTTTGTCTACCAAAAGTTCTCTTTTTGTTTATCCAAGCCGCAGGCTTGGCATATCATCACCGCACAACGTGCGGTGCATATCATCAAGGGCGCATTGCGCCCTTGTATCTCATCACGCGTCAGCGTGCATTCTTCTGCGGCTTGATGATATACAACGGCAAGCCGTTGATGATATACCGCAACAGGTTGCGGATGATATACACGCCTTCGGCGTGATTGATGCGCGAGGATGCGAAAAGCTCTTGAATTACCTTGCAAAATATGATATAATACCCTCGAAAGGAGTGATTGTATGGCTAAAAACTATTTATTGATATATTCAGGGCAGCTTGCAACCGATATTGAGCTGCTTTGTCAAAATATAAAAGCCTCTTCCAACATTCTTTTCCAAATTCGCAAAAGTTCAAGCAGTGTGTATGCAAATATCCGTGAAGCCAATTACGGACAGAGCAAGGCGGATATGCTTTCGAAATTTGAAATTGCCCTTAAAGAATGTAGCGAAACCGAAGGTTGGTTACAGTTGTTATTCAACACAAACGGCATTGATGAAGAAACCTATAAAAATTATAGAAATCTTTGCGGTCGTATCAGACGAATGTTGATTGCGAGTTGCAAAACCTTGAAGGAGAGCATAAAGTGAAGAAAGAGTTACGGGATAAAATTTTAGAAAAAGTCGGATATGAATTGAATCGTAACGGTTTTTTTATCGCCGATTCATCAAGTAAGTGGATGATTTTCCACAGAAAAAATGATTCCTACATCGAAATTATGCAGATTGGGCAAGACAAATACGAATCATTTGTCAGCATTTCTGCTTCTATTGCCTTTCTCAATGTTCCAAATGAAATAACAAATATAAACCATGCATTTTTTAACGAATTTAATAACGGTGATTTTGAAAAAATCAGCACAGATGATTGCCGTGATAAATTATTCTTAAAAGGAAATTTTGGGGATGCTTTCCATTACGGCGACGTTTATTTGACGTTGTGGCGAGGAATTGTTGGCGTAGGTCCCAATGCCAAGAAACCAATCGGGATCAGACTTAAAAAATTCAATTCTGAAACATATGACAAATTATGTGACCTTATTATACAAAGGCTTAAAAAAGCATATCGCTGGTTGGATAAAAAGAAACAGGGCATCTAATAATTTGGACACCTTTTGTTCGCAATTACTCTTGTTTAGACACCTTTTATCCGCAATATCGCAAAAAACAAAGAGAGGCACAACGTGCCTCTCTTTGTTTTTTGTCGGAAAGTCCCACGGCTCTGAACCTCGCAAATCTTTGATTTGCCGGAATTTGCGCCAACATAAAAGCTTGGAAAAACCGAGAAAGGGCGCAAATTTAGGTTCAGAGCCCTGCGATGGATACGGTTGCTCTCGGCGGTGTTTCATTATTCTTTAATAAATGGCGTATTTCTGATATGGGACTGCAAACTATAAGCACCCTTATAGCCAATCTCTCTTGTCATCAACAATACGGCAAGCAATTTGTGGCTCGGTCGAGAATAATACAGAACACGCTTTTCACCGTTAATTGTAAGCTCCTGTTTCCATATTAGCTTTAGCGTCAACAGATCATCTATTACCGCATTGATCTGATCATTTGTAATCTCGCAATCTCGCTCAAGCACTGCGCTCTCAAAAACATAATTCTCCGCTTTATGATACAAATAGATCAAAGCGTTCATTGTATCCGTATGAGACAATGCAGCAAAAATCTTTTGCAGGTCGTCCTTATCGTTCAAAAAATGCCCGTACCCCTCCGCAGGTTGCGGAAATACGGAAAAGAAGGGCTCTTTTCCATTAGATACGATTGTAAATCCGTTATCGTCAAGAATGTAGGATGCATTTTTTTGATTCTTGATCTCGTTGGGATCGTATTTCTTTTCAATCTGCATACGGCAGTTAAACAAGCCGCGCTCGATCTGCCAACCGATATCGCGTGCAACGTTAAATCGCTCTTTTGCCTCGGTGTTATGAATCAATTTCACAATTCTGTCCGAAATATCCGCCATAGAAACAGCATCGTTTCCGAAAAGCTCATCAAGAGAAGCTTCAAGCTCGTTCGCAAGCGGAACAAGAAGCGCCCCATCGGGATACGTTTCGCTTGTTTCCCATTTTGACACCGCTTGAGCCGATACGCCAAGCTTTGTAGCAAGTTGCTCTTGTGTCAGATTCTTTTCAAGACGCAATCTTTTGATATTAGCCGACAAACTCATCTTATTTACCTCCGATCATTTTGCATCTTCCATTAAAGTTGTATTCATAAGAATTTCTGCCACACATTACCTCAAACGCCAAGGAAATAAGGGATAGAATGATACCGTCGCCATGACACTCATAAACTCTTACCTCACCTTCGCTAAGGTGCGCAGTCACCCAATGGCATGCGCCAACGGAACAGAATTCATCGAGAATTTCGGAAACTCGTTCCTCCTTTACACCCGTATTCTTTGCGATATAGTCCGCCGTGAAGCTTTCGGAGCAAGCGGTGGAATGAACATAATAAAGAACCGACAAAGCATCTTCGTTTGACAAGAACTTGAACATCTTCACGATCTCTGCTTGCTTACTCGGATCGTTCATCCAGGCAAAATTAGCTTTGTTGCGGAGCATCATTACCGCCACATTTACGTTTTCAGAGCTTGCGACAAACTCAACAAACTCATGAAGTGATATATTAGAACGGTAAAAATGCGATATTTCAGACGGAAAAACATTTTCTCTATCATAAACATCATCATTATATTTAGAAACAGTTCCGTACATAGTAGGAACAAGTGCTTTTACCGCTTCAAATGCTTTTAGCACAGATTCGCGGCGATCAAGCCCTTCAAACAAAGAGCGGATTTCTTCTGCTGTGCTTTGCTTTTTGTCCTCGGAAAGTCCGAGAAGCGTGTCAGTGGTGACACCATAATATTTTGCGAGTTCTACAACCATTGAAAGATCAGGCGTAGAGGCACCATTCTCCCATTTGGACACCGTTTTATTTGAAACAGATAGGCTTTGTGCCACATCTCCTTGTGTTACTCCTCGTGCAGTGCGGAGTTCCACCAATTTTTCTGCAATCTTACATTCGTACATATTTTTCACCTCTCGAAAAAATCAAGTTCCGGAGCTTGTGACTATATTATACACGAAACCAACGGTAGAGTCAACAGAGCGATATTTTATTATTTCTCTGAAACGGAGATTTGTTGAAGAAATAACAAACTATTTGTTGAAATTTCGAAGTGTATAAAATACCGCCGAGAGCGACCAAACGGTCAATCTCGGCGGTGTTTTATAATGTCGATCCTAAGCCGCGAGTCGATTGGCACTGCTCACCTTTCAGGTCAAGTGCCTGATCCAGCGGAAGCGATTGCATTTGATTACGGCGGGAATTGATTTGAAAATCTGGTCGGCGTTGAGGCAGGCGATCACTGCAACGGGATGCCAATGGAATACGAACGCCGCGAGGAAGGAGAGCGGGAGCACGATGCACCAAATGCTGATCAGGTCCATCCGAAGCACGTATTTTGCGTCACCGCCACCGCGCACGATACCCGTGTTGGTGGGCATTTGGTATGCCGTGCCGATTCCCGTGACCGAAAGCACGATCAAAAATCCGTTTGCCAGCTCCTTTGCCTCGTCGCTGATCTTGTATGCCGCAATGATGGGCGTGCGGAGCAGAAAGAGCGTGATGCCCGTGAAGAGACCAACGCCGAGAAAGATCAGCTGCATGGTTTTGGCATATTCCTTCGTTTTGTCAATGCGTCCCTCACCTATCGTTTTGCCGATGATCACCGCGGCGGCACCTGCACAACCGACACTGGCAACCTTGAGCGTCTGAAAGAGCGTGGAGGAGACCGCGTTGGCGGAGATCGCCGCATCCTGCATGTGACCCAGGATCACGGTCTGAAGCGCGGTGGAAACGCCGAACAGTCCGTCACAAACCACGAGCGGCAGGCAGGTGACCAGAAACGTTTTGAAAAGCGAACGCTCAACCCGACCAAGATCGCGCAGGCTCCATTTCAGCTTTTTGTCGATCACTGCCACGTAAACGATCACAACCGCCAGCTCGATCACGCGTGAGATCAGCGTTGCGATCGCCGCGCCCTCGCTTCCCATTGCGGGAAAGCCAAGCTTACCGAAGATGAGAATGTAGTTGAGCGAGATATTTGTCACGAGTGTAAAGAGTGAAACCACAAAGCCGATGCGCACGCTCTCCACCGCACGCAGGGTGGGGAGGAGAATGTTGGTAAGCGCAAAAACGGGGTAGGTGTATTTGATGATCCTTAAATACAGCATTCCCTCGGCAATGAATTCCTCGGAGCTTGTAAAGAGCATCAGAAGCTGCCGCGGCATCAGCGTGGCGAGCACAAACATCACGCCGCCAAGCGTCAATCCGCAGATCAGTGCCACGTTTGAAAGTCGCTTGATGGCACCCGTGTTCTGTTGTCCCCAGTGCTGACTTCCCATCATCACCACCGAGCTGCCGAGTCCCGTGATCAGCTGCTGAAAAATAAACTGCAGCTGATTGCATGCGGTGGCACCCGAAAGCGCCGCCTCGCTGAAATTCCCCAGCATGATGTTGTCGGCAAGGTTCACGCCGAGAATAATCACGTTGTTCAGAATCAAAACGCTGCAGAGCGAGAAAAAATTTTTATAAAAGCTTTTGTCTTTTGAGAGTATCATGTTTGCCATTCTCCATGTTTTTGTCTACTACATTATAACGCGGTTTTTGAAAAAAGTCAACGGGTTTGCTTAAAACGGAATTCCTCATTCAAATAATCATTGAGCCCCTCCACTTGACTTTTGTACCTGTTCTGTGATATAATGAAGGCGAATCTAACGAACGGAGTATAGCTTCATGAAAAACATTAAAATTCCCGCATTTGGCGAGTTAAAATGCGTTGAAAACCGCGAAAATGAGCGAGCGGTTGTGTTCATGATCCCCAATGTCGACGCAGAGAAGTTTTCAGCTTATGGCGATCTTCTTGCAGAGCAGGGATATACTGCAAAGGAGGCAAACGAGACCGACACGCATCTTTACGCGGCGTACACCAACGGTACGGAATCATTTTTTATCAATTATTTTTCGGCTTTGCGCGAGCTTTATATCGTGCAGGAGGAGGGGAGCTCCTATTTTTCCTATACCGATACCCCGATGGAAACCTCTGCCACGCCGCAGATCACCCAGATGGAGCTCGCTGATTTCGGAATGAGCTACGTTATCCGACTTTCGGACGGACGCTTTATCATGATCGACGGCGGCAGGGATTTTGAGGTTGACCGCGAGCGGCTTTATCAACACCTGTGTGCCAACTCCGTGCATGAGCGTCCAATCATTGCCGCGTGGATTCTCACCCATCCCCATGCCGATCATTTTCATCTGTTCGTTGGCTTTGTCGATCAGTACGGCAGCGACGTGGTGATTGAAAAAATGCTCTTTTTGTTCCCCGAGGCAGATGATCTGGCACACTATCCAAGCATGGAGAAGTCTGACCGACGATTTGACTACGACAATTCGGAGACAACCTATATCCGCAAGCTTCTCGAGCGTACCTTGCGGCTCGGTGTTTCCGTTTACTGTCCGCACACGGGGCAAACCTACCAAATCGGAGACGCATCCTGTGAAATCCTTGCCTGCATGGATGATACGATTCACGCCTCCACGAATATCAACGCGGCATCTCTTGTGATCCGAATGGAGCTGGGCGGGCAAACGATCCTTTGGGCTGCTGACGCGCCGTTTAGCACTCTGAAGCTTGCAGAGCGGCAGGGGGATCGACTCAAGGCGGATATTTTGCAGATTCCGCATCACGGTTTTCAATCGGGAAGCGCCGAGGGCGAGATCAGGGGCTACGAGCGGATCAAACCTCGCGTATGTTTTCTGCCCGTTTCGGACTACAACGCCTACACCACCTTTTGCGCACACCGAGAGGGGACGCAGTATCTGATGACGCAGGCGGACATCGACGAGCTCATCACGGGTACTCCCACGCGCACACTTGAGCTCCCGTACACCCCCGCGTCGCATGCGAAAGCCGAAATCATGCGCAACTATCTTGCGGGGCAGGACAACTGCGGCTCAAAAACCTGGGTCTTTACGGGGCTCTCTACCTCCAAGCCCGATGATTTTACGTTCACCCTGCTCAATAGCACGCATGTCAATGCAACCGTTTGGATTGAGCTCTTTTTTGAGGACAGAGGGCAGTGGGTGCGTCATATCAGGGCAGATATCTCACCGCTCGCCATGCGTCGAATTTCGATTGTTGGCGATCGGGTGGATCCCGACGCGTTGGAATTCAATTGGCTCTCGCTTCACACGCAGGGAATTCCCGAAAACGCACGCTTTTCGGTCCGTTTCCTTTGCAGCCTGCCCATGATTATCTCGCACGAGCATCACGCGGCAACCTATCATTCGATCAACCGATAAGCGTTAACCGATAAAAATACGCTCGGACGTTACAAAACGTCCGGGCGTATTTTTTGCTTCATAAATTGCTTTGGTGTGATTCCAAAGCGCTGCTTGAAATGGCGGATCAGAGCACCTGCGTCTGAAAAGCCGCAGAGAGAGGCAACCTCGTCCAGTGTTTTGCGTTCCTCCAGATAAACGAGCGCGTGTTGGAGTCGGCAATTGACCAAATATTCTGCAAGCGTGGAGTCGGTGTGTCGCTTGAATTCGGTCATCAGCGCGGTTCTGCCAACATGCAGATGCTTCGCCAGGTCGGAGGCAACGATCCGATCGGAGTAGTGCTGCTCGAGATAGGCGAGTGCGTCGATCACATAGGAGGGAGCATGTTTTTTTGGCGGTGTATCACGCTTTGCAAGATCGCAGAGCGTGGAGAGCAGATAACAGATCAAAAGGCGCTTGTCCAACGCTTTTTTTGCGTTGTTGATCTGTTCGATGCGTGCGCGCAGCTCCAGCGCTTCCTCGGGAGAGGGCAGCAGGATCGTACCGTGCTCGCCGAACACGTCTGCGAGCTGCTTCCACTCCGGCAGAGTGTCAACCACAAATTCAGGCGTGAAAAGCAGGTAAAGTCGACTGTAAAGTGTATCGGAACGGCAGGCGATATAGTGCGGCGTATGAGGGCGCGTGAGGATCAAGCCACATCCTTGCAGCTCCTCTGCGCGGTTGGCAAGCAACACCTTGACGTTGCCCGAGAGAATGAGATTGATCTCGAAAAAGGCATGCTCGTGGTAGTCTTTCACCGACGTGGAATAGCCCTCACGCCGATAGACAACAGCATCTGTCCAAACCTCTCCGTAACCGAAATCATAGGGATCGTGTCTTGGCATGTCATCGCCTCCTTTCTGCTTATTTTATCATATATCCGGACGAAAGTCAATAAAAAAACGGGATGTTTTTTTGTAAAACACTAAAAATCCGAACGATTTGCCTGTTTTTGCGAACGATCAGCCATTGCATTCTATTCGGTATTTCGCTATAATATAGGAGAATGAAAAGATAAAGGAGAATGACAATGGCAACAGTCAATTACAGCATCGAGCAGCTCGATCATTTTTGTCGGGACGCTTTTGAGAAATTCGGATTTACTCGCGAGGAGGCAGCACAGATCACCGACGTTTTATTGCTGGCTGATCTTTACGGAATTCAGTCCCACGGCACGCAGCGTCTTGTTCGTTATCATAAAAATATCGAAAAAGGCTGTGTTCGCATCGACGCCAAGCCCGAAATTATATTTGAAACCCCGGTTTCTGCCGTTATCGACGCACATGCGGGCATGGGTCAGCTCGTTTCGATTTACGCCATGAACCTTGCCATAGAGAAGGCAAAGCGCTCGGGAATGGCAATGGTGAGCGTGCGCAATTCCAACCATTTCGGTATTGCGGGCTATTACACGAAAATGGCATACGAGGCAGGCATGATCGGTCTGGCAGCAACCAACTCCGAGTCGATCATGGTGCACACGGGCTCCAAGCAGGCGCTCCTCGGCTCCAATCCGATTGCGTTTGCAGTGCCCGCCGAGCCCTATCCCTTCTGGTTTGATGCAGCAACAACTGTTGTTCCCAAGGGCAAGCTCGAGGTCTACCACAAGGCAGGCAAACCCCTGCATGATGGATGGGGCGTGGACGAAAACGGTGCAGTGTGCAGCGATGCCGAGCGTGTTCTGGGCTGTATCGACGGCAAAAAGGGTGTTGGCGGAATCCTGCCTGTTGGCGGTGCGGATGAGGCGAGCGGTAGCCACAAGGGCTACGGCTTCAGCATGATCTGCGAAATTCTTTGTGCGATCACATCGGGCGGAGCCACCTCCAATCACCATCAGCGCAAGGCGGGCGAGGGCGCGGGCACCTGCCATTCCTTTATGGTGATGGACCCTGCAATGTTCGGAAATCCCGAGGAGATCAAAGCGCATATGTCCACGCTTCTGTGCGAGCTGCGTGAGGCGTCGCGCGCCGACGAGAGCGTTCCGATCTATACCCACGGCGAAAAGGAAATCCTTTCTGCCGAGCGTCGCAGAAAAGAGGGCATTGACGTGGACGTGAGCACCGTGCTTGAGATGGTAAATATCTGCAAGTATCTCGGTATGGATCACGTGGCGTATCTGGGCGATGTTGACCTTTCCAAGGCAAAGCAAACCACTTACAGCATTTGATAAAAAGATACGGGCACTCCAAGGCTTTTTTGGAGTGCCCGAATTTTTGCTCAGATCACGTAGAAAAAGATGCAAATAAACTGCATGACGCTTCCCAGCACCACGAACAGATGGAAGATCGAGTGCATGTAGCGTCTTTTCTTGCCAAGACCGTAGAGGATTGCACCAACCGTGTAGGAGATGCCGCCCGCGAGGCACCAGAGAAGCCCGGGGAGGGGAATTGCCTCGATTGCGGTTTTTGCCGCGAGCAGAATGCTCCAGCCCATGCCAATGTAGCATGCCATCGAGAGTACGGCGTATTTTTTGAGGTCGATCGCGGTGAGTGTTGCTGCCATTGCCGCCAGCCCCCAAACGATGCCGAACAGCACCCATGCCCACGCGGGGGAAACGGGACGGATCGAGCAGAACAGGATCGGGGTGTAGGTTCCGCCGATGAGGAAATAGATGGTGCAATGGTCGATCACCTGCATCACCTTTTTGCCCATTCCGGGGCGCAGACCGTGATAAACGCTCGAGGCAGTATAGAGCATAATGAGCGAAGCACCATAGATCGCGCTGCCAACAACGCCCCAGGGATCGCGGTGGAGCGCCGAGAGGATCACGCAGAGAACGAGTGCCACAACACCGAGTCCGCCTCCAACAATGTGCGAGATCATATTCATACGCTCCTCCACAACCGTGTAATCGGGGAGGATACGGTCGGCAAGCTTGGTTCTTGTCATAGATGCTTCTTCCTTTCCAAAATATCAAATGTGGTTTTCAATACTATATTACCACATTTCTAATATTATGTCAAGTGTTTTGCAAAAATATTCGCAGAAAATAAAATTTCAAATAAATAACAGGCACAAAAAAGTACGCTTCGGGACGGAAACAGACCCCAAAGCGTCTTTTTTTACTCGAATTAACCGATATCAAGCCCTGCGCGCAGGATATCGGTGGGAACGTCCTTTGCCTTCAGATTTCTTGATACCGCGATCGCGGCGGCGAGTCCGCAAGCCTCACCCATTGCCATGGCGGGAGGCATCACGCGAACGGCACCCAGCGCCATGCGGTCGGCGGAGAGTGTTTTGCCCGCACTCCACACGTTGTCGAAATCGCGGTGCACAAGTGCACGATAGGGGATCGTGTAGGGCAAGGGATTGGTGAACGCCGTATATTTTACCGCACCCGAGGTATGCACGTCAACCGAGTTGGCAAGCACCACCACAGCATCGTCAAATTGACGCGACGCGAGCAGGTCCCCGTGCGTCAGCGTATACTCGCCCACGATGCGTCGGGACTCACGGATGCCAACGCGCTCGGAGGTCGCAAGCAGTCGGGCTTTTTGCAGACCCGGCACGCGTGCCTTGAGAAATGCAAAGATCGCATGCGCCTGCTCGCGTCCCTCAATCTCGGCTTTTGTGATCTCGTCGGGATCGTTGACGTCAAAGGGACGGTCGATCTGGCACATGTTCACCGACCATATGCCGTTCGGCTGCTCGTAGAGTCGCACCTTCACCGTGCCGCAAGGGAAGCCCTCCTCGGCGCGTGCCGCCTCGATCAGCTCCATAAAGGCACGTCCGCGCTCATCGGGAGCGGCGTAAACCGCAGCGTCGAGTGCTTCCTTGTCCACGTTGTCGATCGTGAAAAAGGTGGAAACGGGCTGCAGATTGCCTTCGTCATCCGAAAATACGCAGGCACCGCCTGCCGCATGACAAATCGCTGCATCACCCGTGCAATCGAGCACTGCCTTGGCAGAGATGCGGTAGAAACCGCCCTTGGTTGCAAAGATACAGGCGGTGATCCGACGGTCGCAAGCCTCCGCGCCAACGAACATGTAGTGATATTTGAGCTCCACACCTGCACTCAGGCACATGCGCTCCATCACGAGCTTGATCTGCTCCTTGTCGATCGGCGTGGTGCCGAGATGACCGCGCAGCTTGTAGCCTGAAAAGCTATCGCATTTGCGACAATCAGCAGGAGGGATGGCACCGCCAACGTGCACGAGCTCTCCCACCAGCTCATCAAAAATGCCGCGAATCAGCTGACGCTCGCCTGCCGCATCGTAGCAGGTCATAAAGGGAGCCACCAGCCCTGCGGTTGCCGTTCCGCCGAGATAGCCGTTTTCCTCTGCCAAGATCACGTGCGCTCCCTCGCGTGCCGCACGCAGTGCCGCCGCAAAGCCTGCAGCGCCGCCGCCAACAACCAGCACGTCACATTGGAATTCCTTTTTGATTTCTGCAACAAATTTCATTCTGTCTCTCCTTCGCATGGACTTTCTGCCGTCATTATAACGCAACTCCTTGACAAATAAAATGCAATATGTTATAATTTTATATATAAAATCTTACAAATAAAAAGGAGCGGACACCATGCTTGTCAACGTGATCGCTGCATACGTGACCGAGCGAGAGGAATTTCAGCTAAACGAAGGATACCAGCCAACAAACAGTCTTTTTTATTTACTTGACGGTGAATTTTGGCTCGAAATTGAGAAAAAAGAATTGGTTGCAAGGGCAGGGGACGTTGTTGTGTTCGACTCGGAAACACCGATGCGACGTCGCGTGCTCAAGCCGCTTCGCTTTTTGTATATAAAATATGCCATAAAAAATGACGTCGCATTCGGTCTTTCGTCCGGTGCGTATTCCAATTTGTCCGAGCGTGCCGTGGAGGACCTGCGGCAGATCCTTTCGCTTTCGAAGTCACCAACGCCATTCACGCTTCGGCTGCAGTCGCATTATTTGAGTGATCTTTTGCTCACACTTCTGCCGCACGAGAGAGGAGAGGAGGGCGCATCGAGGGCTGGCAATGCGGTTCCGTCGGCGCTCGACCGTCCGATTGCCTACCTGCGCGAGCACCTGGGGGAAAAGCTCTCACTCGATGAGCTTGCCCGTGCCTCGGGAATGTCGGTTTCTTCAATGGAGGGAAAATTCAGGGCGATCACGGGTGCGTCGGCTTATCGCTATCTCATCCGCCTTCGCATGGAGCGTGCCATGCAGCTCCTGACCGAAACTGCCTATTCGGTCACCGAGATCGCCACGCGCTGCGGCTACGACAATCTGTTTTATTTCTGTAACGCCTTCAAAAAGGAAATCGGCATGACGCCAAGCCAATATCGAGAGCAAAATCGGATATGAGTATTGCAAAAGGGATAACTCCAACGCATCACGCGCTTGAGCTATCCCGCTTTTTTAGGTGTTTCGGTGTGTTGTAAAAAACATTCAGGACGGTCGTTTCGTATGCTCCTTCCTGTACTGTGAGGGCGAACATCCTACTCTTTCTTTGAAGATGCTTGAAAAATAGTATTCATCGGAAAAGCAGAGCTCCGCCGCGATCTCCTTTACCGAAAGATTGGTGTCGATAAACAATTTCTTTGCGAAGTCGATTTTTTTATTCAGAACATAGGTGTAAGGGGTGATCCCGAAGATTTTTTTGAAAAGACGAATGGTTTGGGATTCGGATCTGGAGATATGCTTGCACAAATGCTCCAATCGAAATTTTGAGGTGATCTGTGTATCCAAAAAATCCTTCATTTCAAAGCCGATCGCAGAAAACTCGTCTCCGGGATGCATACCGTTGTGCATTTTGAAAAAGATTTTATTCAATATAGCGATCAGCGCAGGGGTGTTATCCATATCACCTTTTCTTGCAATTTCAATGATCTGCCACAACTCATCTTTGATATTAAGACCAACAAAATGAGCCGTGTTGGATAAGCCGTAGCCCTCGATCAGGCAATCAACAAGCTTTCCGGAAATGTTGATAAAATGCTTTTTCCATGGGTCGTCCTGATCGGAAAAATAATAGTGATCTTTATTTGCATGGAGAAAATAGGTATCACCTGCCTTTGGGAAAAAGGTTTCATCTCCCAAATGAACTGTACCGCAGCCCGACTCGATGTATTCAATGCACCACACGGTGGAATCGGGGCGATAAATCACATAGTTTTTGTCGGGAAAGGTTGTTCCACACAGCTGAAAGCGTAAAAGGTCTCTTGTCTCACCCTTTTGATTGATTCTGTATAATTCCTCTTTTGTGCGCATATTCCACATCCTTTTGCTTGTATTCTCCATTGCTATATCATTATTATAGCAGTATAATGGAATAAAGTCAATTATTTTTGGAGGAAAGATTTATGAAATTCAGACCCGCAGCAGTTCCGCTGATCACCGTTGATCCTTTTTTCTCGATCTGGTCGTGCAATGATGCAATATACGCATCGCCCACGGAGCATTGGTCGGGCAGACCCTGTCCCATCGTTGCAGGCGTGTTTGTTGACAATGCGTTTCATTCTGTGAGCGGCTTTGATATTGACGGCAAGCTCATCAGAAGGCGCATTTATCAGCGCGCCTTGAGGATCACTCCCACCAGCTCGATCTACGAATTTGAAAACGAGTGGGTCAAGCTGGAGCTTACCTTTACCACTCCACTTCTGCTCGACCGTCTTGATATTCTTTCGCGTCCCGTGAGCTACGTTGCATATAAAATTGAGAAAAAATGCAACAAGCCCATGCGGTTTATGTTTGGAATCAGCACGCGTGCGTGTGTCGACAAAAAAACGCAGCGTGTTGAGATCAAGAAAACCGATTTTTCGCTCTCCTGCGGCAATGTTTGCCAGAGCCCGCTCACACAGTCGGGAGATAATGTCATGATCGACTGGGGCTATCTCCATATTTGCGATAAGGACGCAAGAGTTGGCAGAATGATCGATCAGGATAGGATCGAGCTGCTTCCCACAAACGATACTTACAACGGATATGATGACGGCGTATTCCTCTTTTCTGTAAGAAATGAGCTTGAGGGTGTTGTTACCGTTGCATATGATGAGATCAAGCCCATCGAATATTTTGGCGAGCAGCTTGACGAATGCTATACGGAGCATTTTGACAGCTTTGGCGATATGGTTCGGGCGGCAATTTCTGAGTACCCGCAGATCAAACAGCTTTGCGATGCGTTCGATGCGAAACTCACCGAGGAGACCGGAAAGCTCGGCGAGCATTATCGAAATATCACCTCGCTTGCATATCGGCAGGCAATCTCTGCTCATAAGCTTGTAAAGGACACCGATGGCAATATTCTTTTCCTTTCCAAGGAGGACGATTCCAATGGATGTATTGCCACACTTGACGTGACCTATCCTTCGATTCCCCTGTTCCTCAAATATAATCCGGAGCTTGTCAAGGGCATGCTCCGTCCGATCATCAAATATGCGAAATCGGACGCATGGACCTTTGATTTCACGCCCCACGATGCAGGGCAATATCCGCTTTGTAACGGTCAGGTTTACAGCGTGCAGGCCCTCTTTTTGAGCGGTGGCGGAAATCGCGGAAACAGATTTTTCGGAGAAATTCTCCCCGAGCATCAGATGCCTGTTGAGGAAGCGGGAAATATGCTGCTCTGCCTTGCCGCCGTAAAAAAATATTCGGGAGGCGACCAAACTTTGTTTGACGAGAACAGGGCGCTGATGAAGCAATGGGTCGATTATCTCGTGAAATGCGGCTATGATCCGTCCAACCAGCTTTGTACCGATGATTTCGCAGGTCATCTTGCACGCAACTGCAATCTCAGCCTCAAGGCAATTCTCGGTATCGCAGCCTATGCCGAGCTTTCGGGCGATGCTTCCTATCTGGAGATTGCCAAAAAATACGCAAAGCAATGGGAGACCGACGCCAAAGCAGACCACGAGGGAACACGCCTCACCTTTGACGGCGCCGATACCTGGAGTCTGAAATATAACATTGTTTGGGATAGTCTGCTGGGCTACAATATCTTCTCGGATGAGGTAAAGAAAAACGAGATCAAGGTTTATATGTCCAAGATGAACCGCTACGGTGTTCCGCTTGACAACCGCTCTGATTACACAAAGATTGACTGGCTGATGTGGTCTACCTGTATTTGGAAGGATAAGGACTATTTCAATGCGGTTTGTGAGGCGATCGTTAACATGATCAACGAAACGCTCGATCGCGTTCCGCTCGCCGATTGGTACTACACGAGCACTGCTGACTACCGCGCATTCCGAAACAGATCCGTAGTAGGCGGACTCTATATCAATCTTCTCGACTGAAACTCCGTCTGAATGAGTTTTGTCGGCATAAAAGGGGCTGAGTCAAATGCATTTTTTGCATTTGACTCAGCCCCGCCGTTTTTGCTTGATGGCTAAACACCATCATTTTTGCTCGTTTCACGAGCAAAAAAACGCAAATAACGCGCGTCAAAAAAGCCTACCGTCGGCTTTTTTGCGCAGGGGCTGCGCCAATGACGCAGCCCCGTATCGAAACAATCCCGAAATGGTAATGATCTCTTGGAATTTACCGTTATAACTCAATATTGATTTCGTACTTATCGTTAATGAGTATGTAGTTCACATTATACTTTTTTGCAGATGCTAACATCTGTGTATTTTCTGACAATACATTCTCCATGGTGCACCATTCATCATCCAAACGATTTTCAATGACATTTGCATATTTCTTTATGTCTGCAAAATGATTTTTTATATAGTTCTCACTCAGTACCAAACAATAGTATTTAATCTGTTCAAGATATTGCCGCTCAAAGTCCTTCTGCCAATCGAATGGAATATAGCAACCTTCGACAATTAGGTTCTGATTGTTCTCAATAGCAGTTTTTATCATTTCCCGAACAATCGGCCATAAATATTCGGTCAATTCATTATCATCCATAGGAGTAAGCTCTGTATTACCGCTACGAATTAAGCCCATTTTCAGATGGTCTATCGATAGATATGGATATTTATATTTTTTAAGCAATTTTTGAGCAAGCGCCGTTTTGCCTGTATGCGATGCTCCCGTAATTAAAATAATCATTATCTCACCTACAAATTCAAGTTTATTGATCAATTAGATTATACCATAAAAACGTCAAAAAGTAAATAGGACGGCTCAATTTACAAATGAAACCACTTTATTTGAATATTCAATTTTCTTGTAGGGGCGTTCATTGAACGCCCGCGGGCGACCGATGGTCGCTCCTACAAAGCACAAAAAGGGGGTGAGTCAAATGCAAAAAATGCATTTGACTCACCCCCTTCGTTTTTGCTTTTGCTCGTTTCACGAGCAAAAAAGCGCAAATAACGCGCGTCAAAAAAGCCTACCGTCGGCTTTTTTGCGCAGG
>ERZ780157.736-NODE-736-length-40207-cov-6.885933_pt1 | contig 40207 bp, 34 predicted proteins | sample MGYA00511169_ERZ780157 | MGnify/ENA primary metagenome ERZ780157 (study PRJEB29588, sample SAMEA1965149) | human gut metagenome | biome: human gut; feature: human-associated habitat; material: faeces | place: Denmark | collected 2008/2010 ...
TCTCGGCTCGCCGACACTCTTGCGTCGACCTTTCTATTATACCACTTTCTCCTCCGCTTGTCAATACCTTTTTCAAAACTTTTTCAAAAAGTTTTTTGGGGTTGCCTGCGGTTAGATTGTGGCTGCTGCCCTGTTTTGCGGCAGCTTGTATATTATACCTCTTTCGGTTGCATTTGTCAAGCACTTTTTTTCATTTTTTCGGCTTTTTTCATCTTTTTGTCCCTTTCAACAGTTTTCATACGACATTTTGCATGACATTTGAGTGAAAAAGTCAACAATATCACCAAAACATTCGTTCTTTCCAACAAATCTCGGCTTTCTTTTTTGTTAAAGAGATGCAAAAAAAAACGCACGTCCATTTCTCCTTCAACCGAAGAAAACAAAAAAAGAGAAGCTCCGTATGCTCGCAGCTTCTCTTTCCGCGGATTACATTATGATTCAATCTTTTCGATCCAGATCAATCGCGACGTGCGAGGTGTCGGGAATTCCAATTGCATTGTTCCTTCAAATTCCATACACGCGCCACTATCCTCGTCGATCAATCGGTAGCGTTCTCCCTTCGCAGCAAACGGCAAGGAAAGCGTAAAGGTGGGCTTTGCGCAATCCTGTTCACGGAATCCAAGCAGGACGCCCTTTTCGGTTTCGGGATCAAAATAACAGAAAGCCGTATAATCGGTGTGATCAATCTCTCCGTGCTTTGTACGGTCGATTTCCTTATGCCAAGGCGTGAGCACGTAAAACTCCTTTAATAAATAGGGAGCAACGCGTTTCCATTCAGCCAAGACCGTACGGTAAAAGGCAAAATCGGTATCGGGCCTTTGCGTGGGCTGCAGGGTTGTGATATGCATGGAGGGCAAATAGGAGGCACGCACGCTGTAACGATCGGTTACACCGATTCCGAAGGGATCATTGGTTGGATTATCGCCAATGCTCCCTGCGCCGTTGAAGGGGATCCATTTACTGAAGGAAGAAGTCATCGACAACCGATGCGCAATTCCCTTGCGGTCGCTGTCACTGCGGAGAAGCGGGATGCCGCGCCGCAGAGACTCCAGGTCATTTCGTCCGCCGCCGCTTGCACATGAATCCACAAATCCGCATCCACCATGCTCCTTTGTACAGGCAATGATATCATCCCACATTTTGTAGTGCGCCGTCACAACGCTGCACTCAGTAATGCCGCGCCGATCCTCGCCCTGCTCACGGTCCAACGTCTGCCAGAGATACGCCGATTTAAAATTGTGATCCTCGCGATACATCTCCACGCGGTTCTCGCGCAGCATCCGGCAAATGCGCGCGGTTGTCCATGCAAGACAAGCAGGGTCTCCGATATTATTGCAAATTCCGCGACGCCCCACCGTAGGGATCGCCCATGCAGGGTCATACCCGTAATTCTTTGCCAGATTTTCGGGATCGGTTACACGCTCGGGCTCAAACCACACCAGCGTTTTCATGCCGTTGGCGCGCGCGAACTCGGTGGACTCCAAAAGCGTATCCCCGGGCCATTTTTCGGGATCCGGTATCCAGGTTCCAACCGTGTCCCACCAATCATGTCCCTTTTCAAACGGAATCGCACCTCGCCCATCGGGAGCAACATACCATCCCGCATCCAACCAACGAAAGTCAAAGTGCAGCCCCTCGGAAAGCAGCTTTTCCATACTGGGGCGCCACGTGGTATAATTTTCGGCAATACTGCCATCCGAATGCGGAAGGCCCGTATCCAGCTCCAACCAAATCGTGGTAAACGGCTGCACATCATGCCCTTGGGCATCGGCTTTGGGCAGATTGTGGCGCACGAACCAATCGCGCCAATAGTTTGTTGCAAAATGTTCGTTTCTTTTGGTGTAGGGTGCAACGGTAAAAAGTGCTGTGCGGATACACTCACCCGGCTTCAGATACAGATGCAGATCGTTGACCGCGCTTGCCCGATAGGTAGTACGCTCGCCGTCAGAGGCGAAGGATGCCTCCCACGTGCCTGCCCAACCGATCGCAAGCATCGCGCCGCCGTCCCCGTATTCCAGATTGAAATACGGAAAATTGTTGTGCGTTGCCTGACCCGTGTGCGAGGTAAACTCCAATATGTTTCCCGTGGGATCTACGCAATACGGGCGGTACTGATTGATATGATCGCCGAGAATCCCCTTGACATTCGGGTATTTGCCCTCGAAAACGATTTCGGAGCACACATCCTCAAGAATGCCGCTGTTTTCCTGTCCTACGTTTTCAAAATAGACGGTCCACTCGGTGACACCGTGAGAGCGATAATAGGTCAGAAGAAGACGAATTTCAAGAATACCGTCCACCGAGACGAAGGTGTAGAGTGTGCTTTCCACCACTCCTGTGCGGATCGCTTTTTGATCCTTGATTGCCTGATTGGAAAAGCCTTGATACGGAACATTCTTGTAAGTAAAACGGAACGGAAGCTTTCCAAGATCGTTTCTGAGCTCCGCATAGGCACTGTCTGCCCGGGGATTTGAATAATCGCGTTTCATGATCAGTCTCCTTTTGCAAACCAAAGCCGACTCGCTATACAGTAAGTCGGCTTTGTTGTTTTTTGATTAGATCTCGGGGATCTCGACCTCGATCTCGCGTCCGATTGCTGCGGACTTTGCGATACCGTCGATGATCGCCTGGTTGTAGAGGATCTGCGAGGAAGGAACGGGAGCCTTGCCGCCCTCCTTGATTGCGTCGAGGAAGGTGCGGATCTTCAGATCAAAGAGATTCTCCTTCATCTTGATGATCGGAATCTCGGTCTGGGTCTGCTCACCGCAAACCTCATGGTAGAGAACCATAGGTCCGCCAACCGAGCCGTTCCAGCACTCGGTGGAGGGAATGCGCAGGCTTCCCTTGGTACCCATGATGATGGTGTCACCGGGGGTGTCGAGGTTCATTGCCCATGCAATACGGAAGTCGAGAATGATGCCACCCTCAAGGCGAACGAATGCAGCTGCGAAATCGTCAACGCCAAAGAGATCAGCATATTCGGGATGTCCGGTCTTTACGTAGTTGGAGTAGTTGGGATCGGTGCCGAAGAAGGCAGACTTGTAGCCCGAAACGGTCAGAGGCTTCGGATAGCCGATTGCGTTGAGCACCATATCGAGCGAGTAGCATCCGATATCGCCGAGCGCACCGATGCCTGCGGTCTTGTCCTCGATGAAGGTAGTTCCGAAGGGCGTGGGAATACCGCGACGACGTCCGCCACCGGTCTGGATGTAATAAATCTGACCGAGCGCACCCGAATCAACAACCTTCTTGATCATCTTCATGTTCGCGTCCATTCTGGGCTGGAAGCCGATGGAGAGAATCTTGCCGCTTTCCTTTTCAGCCTTGCAAACTGCAACAGCCTCCTCGAGGGTTACGGTGAAGGGCTTCTCCAGCAGAACGTGCAGACCTGCGTTGAGCGCGTCGATGGCAGGCTGTGCATGCTGACGGTTGTAGGTACAAATGGTAACGGCATCGAGGTTGAGGCTCTTATCAGCGAGCATCTCCACGTGGGAAGCGTAGTCGGTCTTAACGCCCTCAACGCCATTCTTCTCGAAGAAAGCCTTTGCCTTGCCGGGGATGAGGTCTGCGCCTGCCACGATCTCAACGTCGGGCTGGTTGAGCAGAGCCTTGATGTGAGAGCCTGCGATCCATCCGCATCCGATAAATCCGATTCTCACCTTTTTGCTGGCATCAACAACCTTTGCTTCTTGGTTGTCCTTAAAAGCATCCAAATCCTTATCCAGTGCCATGATAAAATTCTCCTTTTATTTATTGTATTGTAAATCAGTTTCCGATCGACTTGAGATATTCGCGGCTCTTGGCAGCGCACTCAAGGGGAGAAAGACCCATCGAGGGCTGATCCTGCTCCACAACAACCCAGCCTGCGCCTGCAGCCTCGGCTGCCTTGAGGATGGCGGGGAAATCCTGCTTGCCGCAACCAACGGGACGGAACTCAAAGTTTGCAGGACGTGTGGGTGCCTTCTTTTCGATACCGATCAGCTCGTACATGTTTTCGGACTTGTCGCCCACAAAATCCTTGAGGTGGACAACGGGAGCGCGACCGGTGTACTTGAGCAGATACTCTGCGGGAACCTCGCCGCCAACGTTGACCCAGCAAACGTCGAGCTCGGTCTGGAGCAGGTCTGCGGGAACCTCGTCATAGAGAATATCGAGGGCATATTTGCCGTCGAGCTTCATAAACTCGAAATCGTGGTTGTGGTAGAGGAGCGTCATGCCAAGCTTCTTGGCAACGCCGCCGATCATGGCAACGTTTTTGATCACCTCGTCAAAACGATCGGTTCCGGGACGATACTCCTCCGTCAGATACGGAACAACAACGAACTTGCAACCGATCGTTGCATAAATCGACAGAACTCCCTCGGGGTCTGCAACCATATCAACGTAAGGAACGTGTGCGGAAAGAGGCGTCAGACCGATCTCGGCGCACATTGCGCGAACCTCCTCGGGAGCGTGACCATACAGCCCTGCGAACTCCACACCGTCGTAGCCCATTTCCTTGATCTTTTTCAGCGTGCCGCGAAGATCTGCTTTTGCGTCATCGCGCACCGAATAGACCTGAAGCGCAACAGGAAAAGACATTTTTCGTTACTCCTTTTTTCTTTTTTATGCGAAGCACAATACTTCTACTTTAATTATAAGACAAAACATGCTCTATTTCAAGACACAAATGGGCATAAAAAAGACATTTGTTGCCATTTATTGCATTTTGAGGGTCGAGATCAGGGTATCGTCGGCAAGGATATGGAGATAAAAAATCTCATCCTCGTCGCGCACCTTGAGCAGATAAATCCCATCCCCCCATAGCTGTGCGGTGTAGTAGTACACCCTCTGTTGGCGGAGAGTGCCCGAAACGGCCTTTCGGTTCTCCGATGTGAGCTTGGTGATCTCAACAATGTCTGTCACCGAAATGCGGCAAACCACGGTGACGTGATTGCCGTAGTATTCGGTAATCACAAGATCGGGAGCGGTGCGGTCGGGGGAATCCGACTCGGTAACCGCATAGACAAAGCGACGCAAGAGGCAACGCGATACGAACATCACGGCGCCGACCAACGCAAAGATCATGCCAACGTGGTACAGCGAATCGTAGTGCACGTTCGGATGTGTTGCTACACCAAAGAGCAATGCCGCAAGCGCCAAAAGCCCGAAGGTTGCAAGCTTTTCCCGTTTTTTGGGGGATTTGGGGTCGTATTCGTAATATTTCATGCTGTTATCCTCTCACGAACTCGTTTGATTTCCCAGAGCCTCCACGAGGAGCAACTCCAGAAGTCGCGGCTCCGCACGTCCCGCAGTCCGCGCCATTGCCTGACCCTGCAGGGCACGCAGGGCGGCAGTTTTTCCCCGTTTGTAGTCCTCCACCGCACGCGGATTTGCCGCAAGCACCTCGCGGACGGTCTCTGTGAGTCGGGCGCGATCGGTGATCTGTGCCAACCCCTCGCGCTCCACCGTCTCGCGCAGATCGAGGTCTGCCGCACAGAGACGTGACAAAAGCTTTTTCGCGGTTGCGGAATTGATCACACCGCTCCCAAGAAGCTCGGCGAGCTCCGCCATGCGATCGGCAGACACGGGCGAGATAAATGGATCGGAGCCACAGACGCGCAGCAAATCGGTCAGAATCAGGTGCACAAGGATCGTCGGATAGACGGTCTTCCCTGCCGCACGCTCGTAAAAATCGGCAAGCAAAGGCTCTCCCACCAAAATTGCGGCGTCGGCATCGGTGATCGCGTATTCTGCCGCGAGGCGCCTTGCCCGTTCGTCGGGAAGCTCGGGCAGCTCGCTGCGGATCCGTGCAAGCGTATCACCGTCCACCGAGATCGGCAAAAGATCGGGCTCGGGTAGATAGCGGTAGTCCACCGCACGCTCCTTGGCGCGCATGATGCGCGTTTCTCCGCTCGGCACGTCGTAACGCCGCGTTTCGGGACGAAGCGCCTCCCCTCGGTCGAGCGCAGCGGATTGGCGCTTGATCTCATAGGCGATCGCCTTTTCAACGAAGGCAAAGGAATTGAGATTTTTGATCTCGGTGCGCACGCCCATCCGTTTCTCCCCACGCGGACGCAGAGAAAGGTTGACGTCGCAGCGCAGAGAGCCCTCCTGCATGCGGCAGTCCGAGATACCGCAGGTGAGCAGAATTCCGCGCAGAGCACGCAGGTAAGCAGATGCCTCGGCGGCACTGCGAATATCGGGGCGCGAGACGATCTCAATGAGCGGAACGCCACATCGGTTGCAGTCAACGAGCGTCTCATCCCCTCTGTGGATCAGCTTGCCCGCGTCCTCCTCAATGTGAATGCGCGCGATGCCCACGCGTCGCTCACAGCCGTTAACCGTTACCGTGAGCGATCCGTTTTTGCAGAGCGGCGAGACGTCCTGCGAAATTTGATACGCCTTGGGCAGGTCGGGGTAAAAATACTGCTTTCGATCGGTTCTGCTGATCTGCGAAATCTCACATCCGAGGGCAAGCCCCGCGCGCACGGCAAGCTCCACCGCGTGGCGGTTGAGTGTCGGCATCGTGCCGGGCAGCCCCAAGCAGATCGGACAGCATTGGGTATTCGGCTCTGCGCCGAAATCGGTGGGACAGGCGCAGAATATCTTGGTGGCGGTGCGAAGCTCGGCGTGAACCTCCAGCCCGATCACCGCCTCGTATACGGTATCCATAAAAGCTCCTTTTCAGTTTGCTCTCTGCAGGCTTGCCGCAGCGCGCAAAAGTCTCTCGTCGGCATCGGGCGCGGCGATGAGCTGTACGCCGAGCGGCAGCCCCTCAACGCTCCTTCCAAACGGAACCGAGATCGCAGGTAACCCCGCAAGGCTTGCGTAAACCGCGCAAAGATCGGCACGGCGCTGCAGGTCGGGCGCAAGCTGCTCGCCAAGACGAAATGCCGCCGTCGGCGCGGTTGGCGTCAGAATCAGATCATAGCGCGAGAGCGTTTGCAAAAGACTGTTGCGAATCAAACGGCGCGCCTCGATTGCGCGATCGTAGTAGATCGGTCGGTTTTTCTCGGAGAGCACCGACATGCCAAACAAAATCCGACGCTTGACCTCCTTGCCAAGCCCTGCCCCCCTGGTCTCGGCATACATGGAGGCAAGATCACCCGCCCCCTCGCTCCGAGTTCCGAAGCGCACGCCGTCGTAGCGCCCCATATTGGAGGATGCCTCGGCGGCAGAAAGCACGCAATAGGACGCCAGCGCCCATTCGGGCGAGGGCAAAGTCACCTCCTCCACCGCGGCGCCCTGCCTACGAAGCTGCTCTGCGACGCGCAGAACCGTCTCGGCAACCTCGGGCGAGATTGCGGGAGGCTCGAGAAGCGCAGGCACGATCGCCACGCGCAGGGGGGCTTCGGTCATCAGGTTTTCTCCCGTGGACACAGCCCCCACCGGATCGCGTGAGGTGGCGTCCATCGGATCACGCCCGAGCAATTCGCGAAAGATCAGCGCGGTATCCTCCACGCTCCGCGCAAGAATCCCCACGCAGTCGAGCGAGGAAGCAAGCGCGATCATGCCGTAGCGCGAGAGCAGACCGTTGGTGGGCTTGAAGCCGACCGTACCGCAAAATGCGGCAGGCTGTCGCACCGATCCGCCCGTGTCCGAGCCGAGCGCAAAAGGGACCTCAAGAGCGGCAACCGCAGCGGCAGAGCCGCCCGACGAGCCACCCGCCGCACGGGTTGGGTCATGGGGATTGCGCGTGATACCAAGCGCCGATTGCTCACAGGACGAGCCCATTGCAAATTCATCCAGATTCAACTTTCCAAGCAGAACGCAGCCCGCGGCACTCAAACGGGAGACAACGGTTGCATCGTAGGGCGGAACGAAATCCGCAAGCATCCGAGAGGCGGCGGTCGTGCGCAATCCGCGCGTGCAAAAATTATCCTTGATTGCCCACGGAATGCCGTCGAGAGCCCCCCGACATTGTCCTGCCGCACGGCGCGCGTCAGACTCCTCTGCTGCACGCATTGCCCCCTCGGGATCAAGCGTGAGAAATGCCCCAACCGCCCCCTCACACGCTGCAATGCGATCAAGGCAGGCGCGCGTGAGATCAACAGAGCGATATTCTCCCGCGGAGAGCGCCGCGCTGTGCTCGAGAACCGTGCGGGAAAGCACACCCTCATTCATCATCCGATCGGTCATTTTCATTCCTCCACCGCACGCGGCACCACGATATATCCGTCACGCTGACAGGGCGCTGCACGCAAAAGCTCCTCTCGGGGCAGGCAGGGGATCGGTTTATCCTCGCGCAGTCCGTTCATATCAGCAAACGCAGCATCACGCTCTGCGTCGGCGGTGAGCGGAATATCACGAAGCGAATCTGCCAACGAGAAAAGCCGCTCCATGTCTCCTGCAAACTCCGACACCTCTGCATCGGTCAGCGCGATCTGCGCGGGACTCGCCAATTCGCGGATTTGTTCCTCCGAAAATTTGATACCCATTTTTCGTTTTTCGCTTTCGTTTCTTATTTTCCAACGCAGAAGTGCGAAAAAATCTCCGAGACAATATCCTCGGAAATCTCGCGTCCGTCCACCTCTGCGAGCGCCGACATTGCCTCCTCGGCATCAATGCAGCACATGTCGATCGGGGCTCCGCTATCGAGCGCGGCAAGGGCGCGGCGCACCGACTCAAGTGATGCGAGCACGGCGGCGTGCTGACGCGCATTGGTCAGGATCGCTCCGTCGCGCGAGTCGAGCTTCCCATCGGTGAAAAGCTGCTCCACCGTCTCGGAAAGCACGTCCATACCCCGCCCCTCGGCGGCAGAATGCGCAAACGCCTCGGCATAGAGCCAGACGTCGGAAAGCCCCAGATCGCTCTTATTGATCACCGCGATCACGGCGGCATCCGAGTGCGAGAGAGTCGCAATCAGCGCACGATCCTCATCGGTGGGCGCCTCGGCACCGTTAAAGACCGCCAAAATCAGCTCGGCGCGGCGCATGACGTCCTCGGCGCGCGCAATGCCGATTCGCTCAACAGGATCGGCGGTTTCGTGAAGCCCTGCCGTATCAAACAGACGCAGGGTCACGCGACCGAGCGACGCCGTTTCGGTCAGCACGTCGCGCGTGGTTCCCTCAATTTCGGTCACGATCGCAGCGTCGCGCCCAACGATCGCATTATAGAGAGAGCTTTTTCCAACGTTCGGTCTGCCGCAGATCACGGTCGGGATACCCTCGGCGATCGCGTGTCCCGTTCGATAGGTTGCGGCAAGGGCGGCAAGAGAGCGCTCACATTTGCCGAACGCCTCGATCATCTCCTCGCGGCTCATATCGGCAAGGTCCTCGTCCGGATAGTCGATCCGCACGTAGATGCTCGCCAGAATATGGCGAAGCTCGCCGTAAATCTCCTCGCACCGCGCCCCCAAACCGCCGCCAATCCCACTGTGTGCCAGCGTGAGCTGCTCGCGCGTTTGCGCCTCGAGCAGGTTGCCCAGCGCTTCAGCCGCGGTGAGTCCCAGCTTGCCGTTGAGAAACGCGCGGCGCGTAAATTCGCCCGCCTCGGCGGAACGAGCTCCTGCCGCAAGCAGCGCGGTGAGCACCGTTTCGGTGAGCAGAATTCCGCCGTGACAGCAAATTTCCACCGTATCCTCACCCGTGAAAGACGCAGGCGCGCGAAAAACCGTTGCCAGGCCATCATCCACCGAGCGCCACTGACCGTCGGGGTCGGGGGCGAGAATGCCACCGTAGAGCGCTGTTCGCGTTGCCGCCTCGCAAAGCGGTTGGTTACTGCGCGGCACAAACACGCGCGACGCGATCGCGATCGCATCGGGTCCCGACACGCGCAGAAGCGCTACGCCTCCCTTTCCTCTCGGCGTGGATATTGCGGCTATCGTATCTCCAAGCATATTTCAGTCCTGTTCTGCAAGGGACAGAAACCGCCCCTGCAAGCTCCTTTCCTTCGGTGTGCGTCCGCCACATTTCGCGCCGACACCGAAAATTGACACAGGGGAAGGAACTCTTTTTCAAAAGCTCCTCCCCCTCAACCTATTTTGGAATTATTCGTCAGCCTTGCTGTCATCGAGGAACATCACCACGCGGCGATTGTTCTCCGAACCGATCGAATTGGTGGAAACACCCTCGATGCCCTGCACCTCGGAATGGATGATGCGGCGCTCATAGGGATTCATCGGCTCAAGCATGACGCTCTTTTTGCGCTGAAGTACCTTCGTTGCGGTGCGTCTTGCAAGATTGCGCAGGGTTTCCTCGCGCTTTGCACGATAGCCCTCCACGTCAACCGAAACCTTCACGTACTCGCGCTTCTCGCCCTTGACCTTCTTATTTGCGGCGAGGTTTGCAAGATACTGCAGCGAATCAAGCGTTTCGCCGTGGTGACCGATCAGAAGGCCTGCACCCTCACCGTCAACCGTGATCAGCGTATCGTCATTTTTACCGGGCTGCATTGCAACCGTGAGGTCAAGCTCCATATCGGAAACGAGCTTGCGAATGAACTCAAGCGCGATATCCGCACCCTTTACGGTGTAGACAGCCTGAACCTTTGCATCGCTCGCGCCGATTCCGAGAAATCCGCGCTTGCCCTCCTCGAGAACGGTGAATTCGATCTCTTCTGCGGCAACGCCAAGCTCGGCTGCCGCCTTTACCTTTGCTTCTTCAACGGTCTTTGCCGTTATGATAATTTCTTTTTTCACGATCTTACTCCTGAATGTTAGTTAGAATTGTTATCGTCGGTCTCCGAGGTCTCGTTCTCCTCAGAGGTCTTTTTGTTTTCTTCCTTGAGGTTTGCAGCGCCGAAGGGCGACTTCTTTGCGCGCTCCTCCTGCTCGCGGCGTTCTCTCTCCTCGATTGCCGCCTTGCGAGCCAGCGCGCGATCACGCGTGTCCTCAAAATCCTCGTCGTCGATGTGGTGGAGCGAGCGAACGCTTCCCACAGAGCCGGTCTTTTTAACCGTTGGACGCTTGCCTGCCATCTCCTTTGCCGCCTGCTTGTAGTCCTCCTCGGTAAAGGTGGGCAACGGCATCACGCGCGACAGGATGAACTGCTTGAGCATACCGACCAAGCTGCGGAAAATCCAATAGATGCCAACGAGCGCGGGCACCATAAAGGTGAACACGGTGGACATTGCGGGCATGGTGATGTCCATGATGTTGTTCGAGCACGCCACCTGACGCTCATCGGGACCGCCTACCGATGCGGGCTGCGCCATGAACTTGCGGTTGAGCTTCGAGGTGAGGAAATAGGTGGCAAAGGTGAGCACGGGAACGAGCAGCAGGATATCAAAACGTGCGAAATCGGGGTTCAGACCGAAGTTGAACGGACCGATATTGAAGTTCGGGATCGAGCCCGCAATGCGGTTGATCGACTCGAAAACTTCGGTTCCGTTGGAGAAATAAGCAAAGCTCTTGATGCCCTCGAGATCTGTCATCTTCAGGTTGGACAGGATCGCGATCGTGCCGTTGCTCGATCCGAGCGTTCCGCCAAGGCCGCCTGCCGCGGGGGACGCCGAATAGAAGCTGTTGAGCGCAGCCGACACCTCTGCCGACTGACCGAGCACGTAGTGCAGCGGGTCGATCACGATATAGTAGAGTGCCATAATAATAGGAAGCTGAATCAGAAGCGGGAGACAACCGCTATACGGGCTGAAATTCTCGCGCTGATAGAACTCCTGGATTTCCTCCTGCATCTTCTGCATGGTGACCTGGTCGTTTCTTCCCTTGTACTTGTTGCGGATCGCCATTTCCTTCGGGCGAAGATTTGCCTGACGGATCGAGTTTTTCTGCTGCTTGATACCAAACGGCAGCATCAAAATTTCGATCAGAAGTGCAAAAATGCAGATACCGATCAGGTAATTGCCAAAGCCCAGCGTGGTGGTGATCCAACGCAGAACGACTCCCACGCCGGAGAGCAGAACGTCAAGGAATCCCGAGCCCGACGAGGTGTTGACCTTGATCTGGAATGCAGCGATCAGGGTTTCCACGTCGGTGGCGTTGATCTTGGAGTAATCAAAGCTGACCTTTTGGTCATCGCTCGCCTTGTTGTTTGCCGCCGTGATCAGATTTTGGACAGCCTTGAGGTTGACGTCCTTTTTGGGGAACTCGCCCGTGGTATCGTTAAAGCCATCGGCGAGCATGTCATAGCCGCGCGACGCTGCCACCAGCATCTCAAGCGTGTCGAAATCGGTTTCGTTGTAGACCGCCGACAAAAGCGTTGCGATCTTGGAGAGCTCGGTTGCCTTGAGCGAATGCGTCAGCGTTTCATCCTCAATGCGTTCGTTGATCTTGTTGCTGTCCCAGCCCAGCTGCTTTTGCGCCTTGCCGCCGCATCCGACGAGCAGGGTCATCACCAAAAGGACCAGAGTGGACAGGACGATCACGCGCTGTGTGATTTTTCTCATTCTTGTTTTCATGTTCAGTTTTCTAAAACTCCCTTCCAATATTGGGAAAGCGCACCGCCGATGTTGATTTTCCGCGCGGTGCCGCGGATGTTGTCATTGCTGCCCGTCGGTCGGTTTGTCCGCCTCAAGTCCATACTCCTCGGGATAATAATATTTCGTCATGGGCGCAGCGACGTATCTCGGATTTCGCAGCCCTCGCTCGGGCACGGGATCGTAGCCTGCCTTGCCAAACGGCTGACAGCGCGCAATTCGTGTCAGCATCAGGATTGTGCCCACGAAAAAGCCGCGTTTGCGGTATGCCTCGATCGCATAGGACGAGCAGGTCGGATAAAACCGACAGGTCGGCTGACGCTTGAGAGGCGAGAGGAGCTTTTGATAAAGACGGATGAGCCAGATACAAAGATACTTCATGACGGGGAATTCTCTCGGAGCATCTGCAGCCTCGCAAAGCCCTTCCGCAGCTCGCGCTCCACGTCGGTGGATTTGGCATCGAGGATGCCCTCACGCGGACTGATCACAACCAGATAGCCCGTTTTGATCTCGGGCTCAACCGCACGGTATCCCGCGCGCAGGATACGCTTGACGCGGCTTCGCTGCACCGCACCGCCAACCCGTTTGGTTACCGACACGCCGAAGCGATTGTAGAATTTCTTTTCGGGATTCTCCCGTCGCAGTCGCCCTGCGGCATAATCGCGCAGAACGAACACTGAAAGATAGCGCCCCGAAAATCGCGCGCCTCTCTGAAAGGTTTTTTGATAGAGATGGTGTTCCTTGAGTGTGGTGTACTTCATCGGTTCATTCCTTTTTGTGCGGCATTGGCTTCCGTTAGAAAAATAAAAATAAACAGTTGAGAATTGAATTCCCCGCGCGCAATTCTCGTCGCAAATAAAAACGCCGACGGCGGGATGCGGTTTTGCTACATCGGCAGTCGGTGTTTTTATGTGGGGATCTGACGCGTGCCGAACGGATCGCGTTCGACCGCAACAGGCATTAGTAGGTCAGTCTTTTTCTGCCCTTTGCGCGTCTTCTCTTGAGTACGTTTCTGCCGTCAGCAGTTTTCATTCTCTTTCTGAAGCCATGCTCCTTTTTTCTCTGACGCTTTTTCGGTTGATAGGTTCTGAGCATCGTTTGCACCTCCTTTTAATTGAATCGGAAGCGTTACGCCTTTCAGCATAAAATACGCTTTTACACAATGACATTCTACATTATACCCGATTCTTTCCTTTTTGTCAAGTGTTTTTCAATTTTTTCTCTAATTTATTTTATTTTTTCGAGGATTGCCTCACAGATACGGTCGCAGAGCAGAATTTTCGTGGGCGGATGGATATGATTACTCTCACAAACGTCGCGGCTGATGACCGTGCAAACGCCCGCAACGCGCTCTCCGACACGCACCTGCGCGTGTTGTACCGCCCTCCAGCCCTCGTCGTCTCGCTTATGGTAGTCGGCGATCTGTACCACAACGAACGCAAGCTCTGCATCGTCAAAATCACGCCGCCGTTGCTCGATCAGCGCGGTCAGGAGCTGATCGTAAACCGCCCCCTCTGCCTCGGTGGTGTTGCTCTCGCCCTGATACCAGACCACGTGTGAGATCGCACAGGGTATGATCGGCTCGATGGCAAAATGATAGAGCAAACCGTCGCGATTCCATGCGGAGTATGCCGGATAGGAATAATCCACGTGGCGTTGCTCGGGCGTGAGCGAGATGCCGAGTCGCGCCTCCGTGCCCTCCGGCAGCCATGACTGGATCACAGATGCTCCCTGCGTTGCGGCGATCAATCCGACCGCGCATCCCAGCTCACGCGAGAGACGCAGACCCACGTGGTAGCCGATTGCCGACCATTTTCCCGCATTCTCGGCGGTGCAGTGCACCCATCCGTCGGCACGTTCAAAGGGACACGCCTCGGTGGGATATTCGAGCGAGAATAAACGAAGCCGCTCCTCATTCTCGTAGCGGTCGGTCGGGTAATTCGACTCCTCAAGCATAAATTTCATATTCGATTGTCCATGTAGCAAAAGCACCTCGCCCACCCAAACGTCGGTCAGCGTGATCCGCTCGTCGCCCAACTCAACCGCAAGCTCGTAGGGTCCGCCGTAGGTCTGTGGGTCAAGCTCGATCAGCCAATCGCCGCCGTCCGAGTCGCATTCGGCGGTCATATTCAAAAAATCGACCCGCACGTGCCCACATCCCGTACCGAAAATACGGATCGGCTTCCCTGCCGCGAGCACCATGCCGCTTTGAAAAAGAACGTTCAGCTTCAAAAAAATCGCCCCCTTTTCATTCGCATTATTATAGCACACAAAAAAAAGCTTGTCAAGTGGTTGACGAATCGGGCGCAAAATGGTATAATGAATAAAAACGCTATACAGATAAGGGGGGAGAAAAATGGAAAAGAAGGACGCACTTGAAATCCTCAAGGAAAGCGACTTTCGCCGAGAGCTCAAGGCATCGCCTCGCACGGGATATTTGTTTTTCGGAGACGAGGACTATCTCAAGGCATTTGCCATCAACCAGGCTCGCAGCCTGCTCTGCCCCGACCCCTCCCTGGCGTTTTTCAATGACATGCGCCTGCACGCCATCGACTACACGCCGCAAAAGCTGCTCGACGCAATCACACCCATGCCGATGATGACCGATCGCAAGCTTATCACGCTCGACGGACTGAACGTCAGCGCTATGCGTGCCTCGGAAATCGACGAGCTCTGCGAGGTGATCGCGGAGCTGGAGAGCTTCGACTATAACCTTCTGATCGTTTCGGTTTCTGCCGACGGTCTCGACACGGGGTATCTTCCGCGCCGCCCCTCCTCAACGCTCCTCAAGCTCGCCGAAGTGCTCACCCCCGTGCAGTTTGACCGCTGCACCACGGCAAAGCTCACCGCGTGGATCGAAAAGCATTTTGCACACAACGGCGTGCGAGTTTCCCCAGCCCTTTGCGCACAGCTGACCCAATATTGCGGACACAGCATGTTTATCCTCGCCAACGAGATCGACAAGCTCTCCTACTACGTCCTGGCAAACGGACGCGATGAGCCAACCGCGGAGGACCTTCGATTGGTGTGCTGCCCCGTGAGTGAATACGATACCTATGCGCTCGCAAATGCCATCATGGAAAGCAATGCCGAGGCGGCGCTTGCTATTCTTGCCGACTATCGCCAACGCCGCGTGGACCCCATTTTTATTCTGGGTGACGTCACGCGCTCGATCTGCGAGATGGTTTCGGTGCAGGCAATGACCGCCGACGGTGCATCCCCCGCCGAGATCGGCTCAATCCTGTCGGTTGCAGCCTTTAAGGTGGGGCTTTACCAAAAGAGTCTGCGCAACACCTCCGAGAAGCGCCTGCGCCGCGCACTCGACTCCTGCATTGCCGCCGACGCTGCGCTCAAAAGCTCGCCCACGGGATATGCGGTGCTCGAGCGTCTGATCTGCAGCCTCTGACCGATCACAACGTCCAGCACCCGATAAAAGCTCCCCCGAACAATCAAAAGAGAGAACAAAACGGATCATACCGCTCTGTTCTCTCTTTTTTTGCCCGTATCGCGAGCATCTCGGTTCAAAACCGAGCTATTTGTGCATCAATGATATTTCAATCCGTCAAGTGCCGCAATTTCGTCATCCACGATCTTGCCCGCGAGCAGCTCGTTGATATCGGTGAGCATCTCCTGCAAATAGGTGGTGTCCACCCAGAAGGCGCCGCTTGCATTGGCAGGATTGGTGATGGGATTGCCATTCTCGTCGAAGCTCTCCACAACCTCAAGCGTCAGATAGGTCTTCCAATCGGAATAGGTGTAGAAACGGAGAACAATGTCCTTTTTGTTGTTCTCGGTGTAGAGCTTAACCTCGTTGCCATCCTTATCCTTGTAGGTGAAATTGTTGAGCTCGGATGCAAGGTCCTCTGCCTTGTAGTAGATGATCGCCTGCAGACCGCGGTTATTTTGGCTCTCACCGCAGGTGCTGTCGGGGTTGGCGGCAACGTATTCTGCCATCGTCATACCCGTTTGCGCCTTGAAGTCTGCCGCGTCCACGTCACCCATGAGTGAGAACCAAATCAGCTTGGTGTAGACCGCGAGGAAATTGTCAAGACCCGTGATCTGCTTGGTTTTCTCGGTTCCCGAGTCGGTTTTATAGGAATAGGTGATCTTGTAATCCAACAGATTGGGAGCAGCCTGCCCGCCCGTGAAGCGATCGCAATAGACCTTGAGCTTGGTGGAGCTGATCTTGTCGGTCTGCTCGGTTTCGCTGTTATCAAGCGTGAATTGGAATTTTTCCTTGCCGATCTGGATGTTGAGCTTCTGGATATGCGCCACGTTGTGACCGAAGAAATACTGCTCGTACCATTGCTTCTGCTCCCATTCGAGGAAGGAGAAGTAATACTGATCGACCTCAACGATCATATTGGACAGGAGCGAGGCAACGTAATAGGTGTTGTTCTCGGTCTTGTCGCTCACGAGCAGCGTGTTGGTTACGTAGCCTTCGATCACGTTCTTCTCCCCCGTTACAGGAGAGCCGTAGGTGATGAAATAAACGTCGCCGCTCAAGCCGTATTCATCCAACGCCTCGGCGGAAAGTCCAAGCTCCACGCAACGAACAAACTTCATCTGATAGAACAGAGAGAGCACGGCGGACGCGCTGTCGCCCTTGATATCATAGCCGTGGAGCAGGTCCTCCATGAGCGAGATATAGGGAAGCGAGGTATACATGGTATTTTCGCGCTCTGCCAGATCCTGATAGGTGAATGCTGCGATCGGCTTGATGTCAAGCGCCTCCCACTCCTCGTCGGTTTTGGGAAGATCGGCGATATTGACGCGACCGAGCATAAAATCCGACACCATTGCGTGCGTCACGAGCGAGGTGGGATAGGAGATGATCGGCGTCACGAGCGATTCCACAGGCTGCAACACGGTTTCCGAAATCGTGTTGCTCACGATATAAACCGCCTCGCGCGACGCGATCTCTTTTTCAAAGCCGTCGGCAACGAGCTTGCCGCCGTCCATTTTGATATAATAGCCGCCGCCCGAGATGAGCTTGTCGCCCACCATCACGCGGTAGGTTGCGGTCACGTGCTCGCTGGCAAGCATATCAACCTTTCCCTTGCCGTCCTTCTTGGTGCGGATCTCACCGTCACCGTCAACGTCGTAGAGGTGATAGCCCGTAATCGTATAAACGGCGGGGGTGTAGGTCACGTTGCCCGATCCGTCGGTGACGTCAACCAAACCGTACTCCGCATAGTTCACCGAGCCGTCGGGCAGGCGCGGAACCTCGGGGTTATTCTCGGAGAAATCGAGCTTTTGCATCGACAGCGGGAAGCCGCAGCTCACGCAAAGCGAGGCGTAGAGCTCGGGATCGTAAACGGTGATGGTATCCTCGGTGCCCTTGAGCACCGCTTTACCCTCGTCATTTTTGTAGAACTCAAATCCGCCGTAGGAATTCTCCACCTTGATCGAGAGCACGTAGGACTGCGAAATCTGCGGAAAGAGCATGATGCGATCCGAAAAGCCCAGAACCTCGCCGCCCGCCTGATCGTAATCGACCACGGCGTAAAGCGAATATTCTCCCGTCTCCGCGTCCACTTCATATTGGTTTCCGCTCTTGGCAATGTAGTAGCCCTCGCTGTTTTTCTCCATCAGGGTGCCGTCGCGGTCATAAAGCCCGTAGCTCCCCTGCTTTTTGCGAACGTAGTATTTTTCGGTGTAGACCTCGCCGTCATCGCCGTAGTAAACGTCGGTCAGACCGTAGATCTCCACGATGTGGTTGACAAAGACCAGTGCAACGATCAGAACCACGGTCAGAACCGCGAGGACCGCCGCCGCAAGCCTTTGCTTGCGGTAGACAGACGGCTTTTTCGCGCCGCCCGCCTTTTTTGCCCAACGCGCAACAAGGCAAATATCCTCCTCGGAGGCAACAATCGTCTCATCGGTGACAAGCGTCCCGTCGAGATACCAGCCCTCAAAGGTGTATCCTGCGCGAGTGGGCTTGGGAAGGGTGCCGAAGGGCTGACCGCAAACCGCTTCGCGGCTCTCAACCGACACCTCTCCCCTTTTCGCGTCAAATATGACGTTGATAATCGTTTCTTCTTTTCTCATTACAACTAAAAAATTCCTTTCAGATCAAAACAACCGCCCAAAGGGGGTACTCCGTCATGTGCGGGATCTTCTCTTCAACCAAACGGTTACACCCGCAACCGCAAGAACGATAACAGGAGCAAGCGCCAGAACAACGGTCCACACCGTGGAGTTGCTCTGCTGGTGATAGGTGGTGCCGATCTCGCCCTTGTAGAGGGTCACCCACTTCAGTCCAACGGGCTCAACCTCGCAGCCGATCAGACGAAGCGTGTGCTGCAGGGCATCGGCATTGCCGTAAGAGCTCGAGCTCAAAACCTCGTTGCTCGCGAACTCGGTCGATCCGATCGCGCAAACGTAGGACGAATCGTTGACGTTGGTGTAGCCCTGACCCTCTCCGATGATACGGGTCTGGCGCGTGATGGTCATCAGGCGGTAGGGATCGCGAGGATTGAAGGTATCCACAACGAGGTCCGCTCCTGCCGCATCTGTGATGCGATTGCCGTCGGCACGCGCGTAGGCAAAGGAATCCGCTCCCGTGGTGAACACGTCGAAGATCGCGCGGCTTTCCTGATTTTTGAAATAGGTGGCATGCGTGAAGCCCTCGGTCAATCCGTTCTCATCGTTGGGAATCACGTAGGAAATCTCATACGTGGGCGAATAGGAGATCGACGCAGCATTTTTGAACACAACCTTGGGATTTGCACCCTTTTCGCGCATGTCCTTGGTCAGGCTTCCGCCGAGCGCTGCCGTGGCGTACTGACCCACAACGGTCTCACCCGTTGCATCGAGCGAATGGAGGGGGTCGAGAATCTCAAGCGTTCCCTGCAGGGGATCGCCGTTTGCATTCTCTCCATCGTATCGGTCGATCGAAATGCCCCACACCTCAAGATATTCCTCCCAAACGGGGAGTCGGGGCGTGTCGGCGTCCACAAACACAAGATAGGAATATGCCTTTGCAAGAAAGTCGTCGAGCTTGTAGGTCTCGGACGTATCCGATCCGGTTGAAAAGGTTTGGAAATCGCTTTGCGGATCAAAGGTGATGATCAAGCGGCACTTTTCGGGAATTTCGTCCTTTTCCAGATCAAGATACACGATATCGTAGCCCGCGTTTGCAATTACCTTGAGGAATTCGGAATACTGTGCGCGCCCCTCCTCGGTTGCAAAGGGCTCGCCATGGTTCACAGTCAGCGCGCAAACAGGAGCCTCCGCTCTCGTAACCGCAATAATGCCGCGCAAAAAGTTCTTCTCACCGCTGTATCCCCAGGGCGCCTCGTCACCCGTCGTGTTATCGTAGATATAGAAGGCGCTGTAAGAATAAACGCGGAACTCGCTGCCGCTGGCAATGATCACGTCGGTCTGATAGATCGACGAATAGGAGTTGCTTCGGTAGGCATCCACCGACGAGGGGTTCTCCCACACGTTGGTGGTGGAAACGCGGATGGTTTCGGGGAACTTCTGTTGCATCGAAAGTGCGGTATAGTAGATGGCGCGCAGATAGTAGTTTCCGCGGAGCTGGTCGGGGTCGGCGCAGAAGATGATATCCACCTTCACGGGTCCCTCATCCTCGCTTCTGCTCTCGTTTGCGGAAGCAATGGTGTCGCCCAGCATATTCTCACAATTTTCGGAGAGCGTGTAGAGCGGCTCGGGGGTCATATCAATGTACCAATTCGTCGATTGGAACAGAAACGACATGAGCACGTTGAACAGGAGCACAGCCGCCAGCACCCCCGCCGTGATTCCGAGCCAAGCGGAACCGTAGCGAAGCTTGCGGCCGAAGCCGTTATTTTCATTCATCATTTTTGCACCCTCCTTTCATCACGCATAGCGGCGCTTCACAATCACGAACACGCCGATCAGTGCCACCGCAAGCGTCGGAACAACCGCAAGACCGACCGTCCAGAAGAGCATCTGCGAGGTGGTGATGATGCTGATATCCTGCGAGGAGAAGGGCTGAATGGTCATCCGTTCGGGCACGTTTTTCTGTCCGAGCAGCGTAAACACGCGCAGGAGCGTGTCGGTGTTGCCGTAAACCGCCGATTGCAGGAAATCCTCGGAGGAAAACTTTACCGAGGTAATCACGCCAACCGACGAGGTGGCGTTTCCTGCCGTTTGCTCGGTCAGGCTCATGAGCAGCACGGGTACATCGCTCACGGCTGCACCGTTTGCCCAAGAAATGGCGGATGCACCGCTCTCGTAGAGACCGTACATCGTGCGGTTGCCCTTGGTGTAGCTGCCGTCGCCGTTGCTCACAAAGCCGTTGGCGGCGTGCATGCCGGTTGCATTCTTGAAGATCACGCGGCGCTGCAGTCCATCGAGCATTTCGGCGGACTGACCGCGCAGAACAGGCTCACCGTAGATGGTGTAGCCGTCGGAGGTAAGGGATTGCGTCGAATCCTGCACCATGTAGCGATAGTCCTTGCCCGTTGCAAAGTCGGTGTGATATTGGAGAGCAACGCCCCACTCCGCGAGAAAGCGCTCGTAGTTGGGAAGCTTCGGTGTGCCGTTCTCCACGAGCACGAAGAAGCTGTGTCCGTCCTCAGCAAGAAACTCGTTCAGAATATCCACCTCAGAAACCTCGGAAACCTCGTCCGCCACCAGGTCGGTGTTGGGATTGTAGCTGATAATCAACTCGCAGTTGTCCGGGATCTGCTCGTTGTAGAGGTCGATATACGCCAGCGAATAGCCCGCATCGTCGAGCAGATAGAGCAGCTCGTAATCGTAGAAGATCTCGCCGTGGTTATTCGTCAGGCAGGCAATGGGAGCATCGGGATTGAGCGCACGCATCACGCCTGCGGCAAGCTTCTTCTCGCCGTTATACGCCCACACCTTCGAGGTGTCACCGTCCTCGAAGATAAAGAACTCCTCGATGGTATATACGCGGTGATAGCCCTCGGCAACAACGATCACGCTGCTTGATTTGATCAGGGTTGTAACCGTCTCCTTGGTGAGGGGGTTATAGGACTCGGTATAGGGGCGCACCGAGCCGGGATTGGTCCAGATATCGTGGCAGGTAATCTTCACGCGATCGGGATAGCGCTCGGCGATCGCGGTTGCCGTATCGTAAACGTAGCGACCGGTGATCTCCTCACGCAGATTATCGGGCAGATCACAGAAGATGATCTCAACGTCCGAGTCGGGGTGCGACTCAAACAGCTTGCCCAAAAAGGCGAAGCAATCCTCGCTCACACCGTAGGTCTGCTCCCCGTTGAGGTTGGAATACCATGCATAGCGCGTGGCGAGCGTGGAAAACACGGCGTTGGAGAGGATGGTTACGGTGATCACAAGAACGGTGAGAACCACCGTGATCACACCGAAACGCACCTTTCGGTTTCGGATAATTTTCTTTCTCATGAAACGACTTCCTCCGTCTCGATCAACCCCAACGGCGCTTCTCGTAAACGCGAACCGTGAGGAACAGGAAGATAAAGGCAAGCGAGAGGTAATAGAGCACCGCGGCATAATCGAAAATGCCGTTGCTGAAGGCGCCGAACCGCCCCAGAATCGAGAACCAATCAATCACCGTGCGCACAATGTAGTTGCCGATGATGGGCTGTCCGTCGGCATCGGTGAGCAGATTGAACACGCTGAGCAGAACCATCACAGCGATCACGCCGATGGTGATGATTGCCGCCGAGAGCTGGTTTTCGGTCAGGGCAGAGATAAAGGTGCCCACCGCGATCAGAGCCGCACCGATCAGCAGCACCGCCACAAGGCTTCCAACAATTTCACCCGTGATCGGTCCGATGTGCTTGAGGCTGGAGGATTCACCCAGGCGCTCCTGATGCGCGATGAGATAGAGCGGCAGGAAATTGACGCAGGAAACAAGCACGCCGCTGACGTAGATCGTGAGCGCCGCCAGATATTTTCCGAGCACCATGCCCGTGAGCGTCACGGGAGCGGTGAGCAGCAGCTGCTCGGTGCGGAGCTTACGCTCCTCGGCAAAGAGGCGCATGGTGAGAATCGGGATCAGAACGATAAAGCTGATCACGAGGAAGGTGAAATAGCTCGTGGTATCGTAGCTGCCCGAGATCAGAGTCGAATAGCAGCAAAGGAGCGCCGAAAAGGCGAGGAACACTCCCAGATAAACGTAACCGATGGGGTTGATGAAATACGACCGCATCTCTTTTCGATAGATGGCAAACATAATCTAAAAATCCTTTCTTAATAGCTTCGGGGCGCGACGGTCAATCGTCGTCCTCCTCATCGGTCGAGGAATCGAGCGCCGATTCGCTGCGCTGCCGCTGTGCATCCTCGTAGAGCGTTTCGCCAAGCTCACGCTCAAGCGCGTTCTTCTCTTTTCCGCGCGACCGTCTTGCAGGGCGCGTGCGCAGGTTGGTGCGCGTGACCTTGAACTCCTCGGACTTGTCCACAACCGTGATAAAGATATCCTCGAGGTTCATGCCCAACGCCTCCATGCCGATGATCGCCCATCCGCGCTCGGCAAGCTGGAAGAAAAGCTTTTTGCGAATATCCACGCCGATCTCGCTCTCCACCAGATAGGTGTAGGCATCGCCGTCACGCTCTGCAAGCGCCTCGGCAAAGGCAATACCGGGCATGCCCTTGAGCAGAGCAAGGATTTCACGCTGCGGTCCCGCGATCTTGATGTTGAAGCGGCGGCTGTTCTCCACCACGCTCGAGATGTTCTCGGTTTTCTCGTTGGCAACGATCTTGCCCTTGTTGATAATGATGATGCGGTCACAAACCGCCTGCACCTCCTGCAGGATGTGCGTGGAAAGGATGACCGTGTGCTCCTTGCCGAGCCCGCGGATCAGATTGCGGATCTCAATGATCTGCTTGGGGTCGAGTCCAACGGTCGGCTCGTCGAAAATGATAACCTTGGGATTGCCGATGAGCGCCTGCGCAATGCCCACTCTCTGGCGGTAGCCCTTGGAGAGCGTGCGGATTACCTTTTTGTAAACGTCCTTGATCTTCACGGTCTCGCAGACCTGCTCCAGATGAGCGGCACGGTCGAGGCGGCAGCATTTGAGATCATAGTTGAAGTTGAGGTATTCCTCAACCGTCATGTCAAGGTAGAGCGGAGGCTGCTCGGGCAGGTAACCGATCAGCTTTTTTGCGCCGATGGGATCGCGCAGAATATCAATACCCGCAATCGACGCCTTGCCCGACGTGGACGAGAGATATCCCGTGAGAATGTTCATCGTAGTGCTCTTGCCCGCTCCGTTCGGACCGAGGAAGCCAACGATCTCGCCGCTCTCAACCTCAAAGCTGATGTCGTCAACCGCGCAATGAGAGCCGTAATTTTTTACCAGATGTTCGATCTTTATCATGGGAAACAGAAAATCCTTTCTCTTAAAAATCCGTCTTGCTTGAAGTTTTTCCTTCAAATCATAATACAGAGATTATTTTATCATGAAAATATGAACACGTCATGAATAGGAGTAAAATTATCAAAAACTCTTTTGAAAACCGTGTGAAGATTTTGTGTGAAAATCTCACGAAAATATTTTTCCCTTTTTTGCATAAACGCGCCACAACAGGCAAAAATAAAGTCAGCAAGGCAAGCCGACCGCTCAAGCGTGCGGGGTCTTGTCCCGACAGAAAAGAACAAAGGAGCAAAGAACATGCTGAAAAAATGGAAAGAATCCGAATTTTTCAAAAAAATGAAGCAGGTGCGCGTCAACCGAGTGATCTACCTCTCGGCGATCGTGATCCTGCTCTCGCTGGCAGTGGTGCTTGCCATCACAGCGGCAACCAACCGCGCAAAGCGCAACCCTTCGGGCGAGGACACCACCCCCTCGGTCACCGAACCCGCAACCCTGCCGCCCGTTGACACCGACGAGGGGTCCAGACCAACCGTCAAGGACGAGGTGCCCTCCGAGCTTGCGCTGCCCGCATCGGGTAAGCTCTCCGAGATCCACAGCGTGGACGTGCAGGTGTTCTCCGACACCATGCAGGATTGGCGCGTGCATCTTGGCATCGACATTGCAACCGAGGAAAACGCGCAGGTGTTTGCTGCAGCCGACGGCAGCGTGGCACAGATTTGGGAGGACCCCATGATGGGCACCTGCATTGCGCTCTCTCACTCGGGAGAATGCGTCACGGTCTACAAAAACCTCGCCTCCGAGATGGCGGCAGGCATTGAGATCGGCGCCGAGGTTAAAGCAGGTCAGCTGATCGGAACGGTTGGCGGCACCGCAATGCTGGAGCTTGCGGAGGAGCCTCACCTGCACATGGAGATGACCGTGAAGGGTCTGCAGGTCGATCCGCTCGAATATTTCAGCGCCGCTGTAATCAAACCGCTCTCCGAGGATACGGTCTACGAGGATAGCGCAATCGGCAAATAAAAAAGATGCCTCAAATGCAAATTGCATTTGAGGCATCCTTGTTTTTATGAAAAGCATAAAATGTGAAAAGTCTCACGCCTCGGCGTCTACATCGGTCCTCGCCTGCTCCTTCTTTTTGCCGATTCGGATGTGGCGCACGAAGATCAGCCAGAGGTTACCCGCCAGACAAACCGACGAGAACAGCCCCGCCAGAATTCCCACGATCAGAGGAAGCGCAAACTGACGGATCGAGGTCACGCCGAGCAAATAGACCAGGAAAATGGTGAGGAAAGTGGTAACGGTGGTGTTGACCGAGCGTATCAACGTTTGACGGATGCTGACGTTGATCACATCCGCAAAATCCACCCCCATCATCTTTTTGCGGTTTTCGCGCACGCGGTCGAAGATTACGATGGTGGCATTGATCGAATAACCGAGGATGGTAAGCAGCGCCGCGATCATGTTGGTGTTAAGCGGAATTGCAAAAAGCGAATACACAATGAGCATAACCAACACGTCATGTGCCAGGCAGACCACAGCCGCCAGCCCCGAATGAAGATCGAAGCGAATCGAAATATAGAGCAGCATAAGCAGAATCGCAACCACGGTGGCAACCACCGCATCGCGGCGGATCTCCGACGAAACTGTGGCACCCACGTTCGAGGCGCTCACAAGTGCCGCATCGTCCAATCCGAAGCGCTCGCGCAGTGCGCGGAACACCGCCTCTCTGCCATCCATATCCAACTCGGAAAGCTTGAGAATCACATCCGAATCGTCGGCACGCTGTGCAGAGGAAACCGAAACACCAAGGGAGCTGCCATCGGACGCGGTTGCACCCTTCACGGTCGCCACGATCTCATCGAGCATTTTGCTTGAGATCGAAGCGCTGCCCTCCTGCTTCAGAGCGGAGTCAAAGTCGATCTGCATGGTGGTTCCGCCCGTAAAATCGACGTCGGGATTGAAGCCGCGAAGCACAAACGAGCCAACGCCAACGAACAGAACGCAAACCACAACGATCAGAAAATATCTGCGTGCGGCAACAAAATGGAAGCGCGGGCGGGCATTCTCTGCGCCGTCGGTTCTCATTTTGCGACGCACACCCCAAAGAGCGGGATTGTTCACACGCATGCCAACCAAGCAGTTGAGCAGGAAGCGCGTTACGAAGATCGCAAAGATCATCGAGCAAACAACACCCATGCCGAGCGTGATGGCAAAGCCCTGGATCGGACCCGTGCCGAAGATATACAGAACCACAACTGCGATCACGGTGGTGACGTTGGAGTCGATGATCGCCGTGAACGCCTTGTGGAAGCCCGCATGCAGAGCCGCGCGCGTCGACTTGCCGGTGGCAAGCTCCTCCTTGATGCGCTCGAAAATAATCACGTTTGCGTCAACCGCCATACCGATCGACAGAATGATACCCGCAATGCCCGCAAGAGAAAGATTGACGTGCAAAAGTGAGAGCGCAAGTCCGATGCAAACCGTGTAGCCCACAAGAGAGATCGCCGAAACGAGACCGGGCAAACGGTAGAAAATAATCATAAAGACGATCACGAGCAAAATGCCGATGCCCCCCGCCACGAGGCTGTTGTGCAGCGCCTCGGCGCCGAGCGTGGCATCCACCTGCGCAGACTGCTCAATTTTGAGTGCAAAGGGGAGCTGACCCGAGGTGATCACACCCGCGAGTGCGGTTGCGGTATCACGGTCGAACGAGCCCGAAATCATCACCTCGTCGGTGTCGAGCACCTCAGAGACCTGGGGTGCCGAATAAGTCTCGCCGTCGAGCTTGATGTAGATGCTCTTGTCGGTGAGCTTGATCGCTTTTTCGGTTGCCGCACGGAAGGTTTCGCGGTGCTCGGGCTTGATCTTGAGTGCAACGAACCATTCGTCGTACCCTCTGCCGGCATTGCCGTACTGCGCCACCGCCTTCTCAATTGCCGAGCCCTCCATCACAACGGTGTAGGCATCTTTGTCTTTGATCTCGAAGGTCAGCTTTGCCGTGGCACTCAAAAGCTTTTCCGCCTCGGTGCCGTTCACCTTCGGAATTTCAACCACAAATCTGCCGTTGTCATCAACCGTCAGCGTCGCTTCGGTGTAGCCGTAGAAATCAAGACGGGCGCGGAGCATCGACGAAACCGTGTTCATCTGCTCGTTGGAGAGCGAGACGCCCTCCGCCACGTCGGGCGCATACACCAGACGCGTGCCGCCAACCAGGTCGAGACCCAGCGTCACGCCATCGTCGGAAAATACGCCCCCGTAGGAGTCAAATCCGAGCAGCGCAACGGAGGCAAGAATGCAAAGCACCAGAATTGCCGTGAGAAAAGCCGTGAAGCTCTGAAATTTCGTTTTCATGCAGGTATCCTTTCTTTTTGAAACATACAGACTATATTATAACGGCAAAATACGCGATTGTCAAGTTTTTTGAGCCCGCCGCGGATAAAATCCTTGATTTTGTCATAAATATCTGTTATAATCAAGAAAAAAAACAAGGGGGACACCATGAACGCTTTTACGCACCACACACCCAACGAATTCGACCCGATCTTCTCGCGCATTGGCAAGGAGTTCATGCTCATCAGCGCGGCGGCAGACGGAAAAGCCAACACCATGACGGCAAGCTGGGGCAGCTGCGGCGTGCTTTGGAACAAACCGATCGCCGTATGCTTTATCCGTCCTCAAAGACACACCTTTCAACTGACCGAGCAGAGCGACACCTTCTCGCTCGCATTCTTCGGCGGTGACTACCGCGAGGCGCTGAAATTCTGCGGCACGAAAAGCGGACGCGACTACGCCGATAAATTTACCGCGGCGGGGCTCACCTGTGCCTACACCGAGGACGGCGTGCCCTACCCCGAGGAGGCTGTTGAGGTGCTGATCTGCCGCAAGCTCTACACCGCACGCATGAAAAAGGAGGACTTTCTCGACCCGACCCTGCTCGGGCACTATCCCGAGGACGATTTCCACCAGATTTACGTGGGCGAGATTGTGGACGTACTCAAACGCACCAAGGAGTGAGACAACCACAAAATCGACACCGAGAAAGCACGCAAGGACAACCTGCCGAACGCGAAACGTGACGAGAAAAGCAAACAAGTTTTCGGATTTTTTTGCACACACGGTCTTGACAACGAGAGAGATTTGTATTATAATAATTGGTGTTCCGAGAGGGACACCGATGATGCAGATGTAACTCAATGGCAGAGTGTCCGCTTCCCAAGCCGAATACGCGGGTTCGATTCCCGTCATCTGCTCCAAAAGAAAAAGGGTGCAAGCGCGCCCTTTTTTCTTTTGGTGTAGAAGATGGGCGGCAGAGAAATCGCCACAAGTCCGCCAAAAAAGCTCTCCCCCTTCCTACACATCTCATGCGGCTTGTTAACGCAGCTTGCTGCGTTTGGGTTCAGATTCCCGTCATCTGCTCCAACAAAAAGGACGCCGTTTGTGGCGCCTGCCGTAAAGCAGGCGCCACAGTTATATTCGCCTTTGGCGAGTTCTATTGCTTCGCAGTGGTATTCGGCTATCGCCGAGTGATATTCGCTACGCGAGTTTGGGAGGCGAATAGAGCAAGCCACCGCCCTACAAGGTGAAAAGCAACTGCCGACTCCGAGAAAACGGAGCTGCCCCGCATGTTTTTTGAAAAAAACCTCACATTTTTTCGATAAGCTATTGCATTTCACGCCGGAATATGTTATAATAACCGCAGGATATAGTTTTGAAAACCACTTTTCGCGATATTCAGGAGGTTATCTGGTTTTGAGCATTTCAAATTGCGTTGCAAAAAATGAAATCCCGATTTTCTTTTCCACCGATGATCATTACATTCCCTTCCTCGACGTTGCCATCGCTTCGCTGATCGAAAACGCCTCGAAGGACTATCAATATAGGCTGATCGTGCTCAACACAGGGCTCAAGCAGGAAAATATCAACCGCGTGATGCAAAATGAACGCGCAGGCTTCGTGATCGACTTCGTTGATATTTCGCAGAGCCTTGAGGGCATCATGTCACGCTTTAAGAACGTCTATCATTTTTCGATCGTCACCTATTACCGCCTTTTTATCGCCTCGCTCTTTCCGCAGTACGATAAAATCCTCTACCTTGATTGCGATCTCGTGGTGCTCGGCGATATTTCCAAGCTCTACCACACCGACCTCGGAGATTGTATCCTCGGTGCCGCCCCCGAGCAGTTCGTGCAAAACACCGCGGAATTCCGCACCTACGCCGACTGTGCGCTGGGGCTTGATCCCGACGGCTACGTCAATGCGGGCGTTCTGCTGATCAATCTGGCAGAATTCCGCCGCCATGAGATCGAAAAGCGCTTCGTGCAGTTGATCACCGAATTCGATTTTGATCTGCTCGACCCCGACCAAGCATATCTCAACTACCTCTGCCGCGATCGGATCCGCGTGCTGCCAAACGGCTGGAACAAGGAGCCCATGCTGCTCGCCTGCGAGGGAGAGAAAAATATCGTGCATTACGCGCTCTACAAAAAGCCCTGGCAATACGATGACGTGATCGACGGCGACCGCTTCTGGCACTATGCAAGACGCTCTCCCTTCTACGAGGAGATTCTCGCCCGACGCCAAGCCTTTGGAGACGCAGAGCGCGCCGAAAAGGAGCAGATGGCACGCGAAATTCTCGAACACGCAAAGAAGATCGTCAACTCCCCCGAAACTTTCCGCAATAAATTGCTTGCAAATTAAGGAGACAACCATGGAAAAATCCGCACATAAGCTGGAGCTGCTCCGTCGCATCGCCGAGCTCGAAGCGCAGGGACTTTGGCACCTCGACGTGGAGGATGACCCCGAAACCTATCCGCTCATGCCCGACGACGTGGACTACCTCAACGAAAAGCTCTCGAGTAAAATTAAGAACCGCATCGCAAACATCTTCGGCGCACGCTTCTTCGATCAGATGATTGCAAAGCGTCAGCTCATCATCAAAGAGGTGCGCGGCATCGAAAATTTCGACGCCGTGGAGGGCGGAAGATTCGTGACCTGCAACCATTTCAGCGTCACCGATAACTATGCCGTTTGGAAAACGCTCTGCGATCACATGGGCGGAAAAATGCTCTATAAGGTGATCCGCGAGGGCAACTACACCAATCCCCCCAAGCCCTTCGGTCTTTTCATGCGCCATTGCAACACTCTGCCCCTTTCGAGCCAGATGTCCACAATGAAGAAATTTATGCGCGCGGTCAAGGTGCTGCTTGAGCGCGGCGAGACCATTCTGATCTACCCCGAGCAGAGCATGTGGTGGAACTACCGCAAGCCCAAGCCCATGCAGGACGGTGCCTTCAGCCTTGCCGTTCGCAACAAGGCACCGATCGTGCCGATCTTTATCACGATGGAGGATAGCGACGTGCTTGATCCCGACGGCTTTTTCGTGCAGGCGTACACCATGCACATTCTCCCTGCCATCTACCCCGACCCAACACTCTCGCGCGCCGAGGCAATCAAAAAAATGAAGGACGAAAACTACGAGGCGTGGGTAAAAACCTACGAGGAATTCTACGGCATGCCTCTGGTATACGGTGAATCATGAAGCTTTATCTTTCTATCATCGGCATCGCAATGGCGATCATTTCCGCAATCAACATCGCATGCCAAACCGCAACGTGGTATTACGCGATCATCGCCACCGTCTGGTGCACCGCGCTCTGCTTCGCCTTTGACGGCGGCGTTGCCTTTCTGATTAACAAGATGCCCGACGCATGGTTTGGCGTTGACAATCCGCACTACCGCGTGTCGGACGCCGAAATACGGCTCTACAAGCGCCTGAAGGTGCGGCTCTGGAAGGATCAGGTCTGGGAGTTGGGCGGTCTCGGCGGCTTCAGCAAAAAGGCGCTGCAGGACCCGAGCGATCCCGCATACATCGAAAGGTTTATCATCGAATGTAACAAGGGCGTGCTCACGCACCGCCTCTCCTATCCGCTCGGTTTTCTCACCATGCTCACACTCACTGGCATCTGCCCGCTGACAATCGCGCTCCCCGTTGGTGCGGTCAATCTCTTTCTCAACATCCTCCCCACGCTCGTTCTGCGCTACAACACGCCCAAGCTCCAAGGCATTCTCAAGCGTCTCCGCCGCAAGCAGGCGGCACGCGAGGAGCAAAAGGTCTAACCGATGCAGAATACCGACAAAAACACGGCACCGCAAACGAATTGACGTTTGCGGTGCCGTGTTCTTTGAATGCCCTATTCAGTTGGGCTTTTTTCAGATTACTGCCTTTGCATCTCTCGCAAAAGCTCATACTCAAATGCTGAAAAATCGCGGATCCCGTAAATTTCAAACCTCTCGGGTGCCTCGATCAGCTCGGCATCCCTTGCCGCCCGAAATTCGCACCGTCCCGAAAAGGAGATATGCCCCACGTCAAAGCGACGCTCGATCGGCGTTTGATGAAACTCAAGATCACGGATATCCCAAACGGTGTATTCCACCTTCACATGGCGAAAACGCCGCTTGCCGCCCCATCGGTAGGATACACTCACGTAATCGCAAAACCGGAGCCTTCCCGCCTCAAGCGTCACGCCCTTCGAAAAATGCAAAAGACGGCTGATGCAATAGATCAGACTGACCGTTGCGGCAGACAGGGGGTAAACGAACCACGGGTCCTTTTTTGAGGGAAGGATGAGGAGCCCCCCGATCACGAAAAATGCGAGCAGAAGGAAGAACGTCCGATAAAATTTCGGATTGAGGAAATTGAACAGTCGGTTGGTACGTCTCATAACCGATCCTCTATGATGCGATCACGAGAACTCGCGGATGTAGTAATCAGAGAACTTATTGACCTCGGCGTTGAGATAATCGTAGCCCAGCTGCTCGGCCAAGGTCTGCTTGCCCGAGAACATGTTCACGCCAAATCCCAAGCGGTCGCCCTCGATCTCAAAGCCCATTGCAGCAAGCGTTGTGGGGAACATATCGTAGCTTGTCCAAACGCGTCCTGCGGTGGTTCCCTCAACAGGCGCAACGGCGGTGTTGAAGAATGCATTGTAGATCGTGCGGTCATAATAGGCGGTGCCATGAATGAGTGTGGTGTCCATGCGGGGATGGTCACCCGTGATGATGATTACCGAATCCTCATAGAAATCCTGCTCCTGGCACCATGCAACGAACTCTGCCACCTGACGGTCGGCGCAGCTGACCACGTTTTCGAGTCTGCCGCCGTAGGAATAGCCGCACTCGGAGCAACGATAGCCGTCCACGTGGTGCGTGTCAACCGTGAGCATGGTGAAGTTGAAGGGTTCCTCGCCTGCGGCAAGCTCGGTCAGCTCGTCCTTGGCAATGTCATAGAGAATGCTGTCCTCATAGCCCCACCAAACGTAATAATCATTGGGGATGTAGCCCTCCTCGCGAGCGGTGTAGAGGTCAAAAATCTCATAATTTCCGTGCTGCACAAAATAGTTTCTGCGTCCGCCAAAGGTTGCATTCGAGCCGCAAAGAAACTCCTGACGGTAGCCCTTTTCCTGGAGAATATCACCCAGCGTGGTCAGACCCGACGCAAAATACTCGCGCTGGGACATCTTGTTGTGTCCGTTTTCTCCGAGCGGGAAGGAGAACGGAATGCCCGAAGTGGTGGAAAGCAGAGCCGCCATGGTCCAGGTGGTTCCGTTGGTGGTGTGGAATCCGCCGAGTGAGCCGTCTGCCTTATCGGTGAAGCTGATGCCGTCCTTCGCCATCTGCGTCAGCTTTGGCATGTAGTTGAAAATCGGCTGCACGCCGCCTGCCGCCTGCGAGGCATAGGTGGTTTCCATGCTCTCCAGATAGATGTAGATCAGGTTTTTCGTCTCACCGTTTGCCGTGATGGCAACGTCGTCCGGATTGACGTAGTAATCCTCATAGATCGTTGTTTTCTCGCTCAACGCCTTGAGATAGGCGGGGATGCGGAAGGAAAACAGTGCGAATGCCATCGAGCCGAGCAGGATCAACACACAAAAGATCGCGCAGATGCGGCGGCAGAGCTGATAGGTCCAGCCCTTTTGTGCCAGAAAGATCGCAATCGCAACGTAAACCACCACCGCGCCGCAAACCCACGGCAGGCAAGAGGTAAAGATCAGGTCGATCGTGCTCTCGCCCGTGCCCTTGAGGGGCGAGGAGAGCGTGTAGAGCAGCTCCTTGAATTCAATGTCGTAGGTTTTGCCGTACCACAGCGACAGCACCAGAAGCGCAACGCCCAGCAAAAACAGAATTCCAAAGACCACGCTCCAAAGGGCAACCAGCCCGGGGCGGAAGGATGCCTTCTTTTGTCCCTTTTTCAAAATTCAGTACACTCCGTTTCTTTCTTTTTCGTTTCAAGCAGTTTCGCTTGCACGCCTTGCCTAACAGTATACTATGAAAGCGCGACATGCGCAAGCATTTTCACAGAAAATTCTCAAATTCGCCGCAAAAGACACACAAAGAGCGGCGATTGCGCATCAATAAAAGGTTGCAACCTCCTGCGCGGGCTTGACGGCAAATTCGGTGGCGCTGACGTAGAGGACGGGTCCCACACCGCGGTAGAGCTTGTGCTTCTCCACCTTGAGCCGCCCCGTGAGCGTGACCCAATCACGCGTGTTAAGCGTGGTTTTCTCTGCGAAGATGCAAACGAGCGGATGATAGGCAATGTCATCGGCGCAGCAGGTCATCACGTGTCTGCCCGCCAGAATATTCGAGCCGTCGCGCGCAACAATCCCCTTGAAGCGAACCGTCTTGCCGTCATATTTGCTCATGTCCTCGGAAAGATCGCGATAGAAGATCGCATAGTCCTCGTCCTTGATATCGACAACAGGTGCCTCCAGATCGTAAGGAAGCGGGTCCTCGATCTCATCGTATTCCACGTGACCGTCGGGGTAATCGTAGGTGATCGCGGCACTGCGCGACACACCGCGCACCACGCGGTGGATTTCCTCCTTGTCGATGCCATCGGGCGTGCGGTTGAGCACGATCATCTCACATCCCTGCAGCTTGTCAACCATGAGCTGACGCATATTGGCGTTGTAGGAAAGGAACGTGCCTGCATCGGCAAACATCATTTCCTGATAAATCGCCCAATTGTCGGGGAGATTTTCGTAGAGGGTGCGCAAAAGCCACATGCCGTTGTATTCGATGATCACGCGGTCGATCTTGTGCTGCTTGCCGAGTGCGGTGAGGCGCTCCCTGGTAAGGTCGCGCTCTGCCTCAATCATCTCCAGATAAACGTTCTGACCCCAAAAGCGCGAGAGATCGAGCTCATCAACGCCCTCCTCGCATTGGATGATGAGTGTTTTTTCGCCCGAATTGAATTTCTGATCCTCCATCGACTCCTGAATGATGTGGGTCTTGCCGCCCTCCAGAAAGCCGGTGAACAGATATACGGGAATTTTTACTGCCATATCTCAATCCTCTTTTTTGATCCGAATGGTTGTTACAGTCTACTCAAACGCCGAACAGACGTGCCAGCTCTGCCTTGTTCAGGTGCGAGCCGATCACGCAAAGTCTGCCGATCACAGCCGCCGAGCCCACGCGAACGTCACCCTCTCCGGGAACGTAGTCAAAGTGCAGCCACTTGCCGCACTCGCAGGCAACGATACCCTTCGCGCGCAAAACAGTTCCGTAGGTCTTTTCCTCCACGAGAGCCTCGAGAATGTGCTCCAGCTCCTCGCGTCCGAAGCGCTTGGTGGTTTCTACCCCCCAGCTCACGAACACGTCGTCCGCATGATGGTGGTGATGATGTCCGTGATGATGGCACGCGCAGTCGGGATCGTCGCATTCATCATCGTGATGGTGATGATGGTGGTGATGCTCGTGATCGTGATCGTCCTCATCGTGTCCGTGGTGGTGGCATGCGCAGTCGGGATCGTCGCATTCGTCATCGTGGTGGTGATGATGGTGATGCTCATGCTCATGCTCATGCTCGTCCCCGTCATGCTCGTGGTGATGATGGCACGCGCAATCGGGATCGTCGCATTCATCATCGTGGTGGTGATGATGGTGGTGATGCTCGGTCGCCTTTGCCAGGCGAGCCAGCTCCTCCTCGATGGTATCACGGCGCTCCATTGCGGCAAGCAGCTGTGCACCGTCGAGCTCGTCCCAGGGGGTGGTCACGATGCTTGCCGTGGCGTTATGCTCACGCAGAAGCGCAACCGTTTCCGCAATCTTCTCGGGGCTTGCACTCTGCGTGTGTGAGAGCACGATGCAGCCGGCGTTCTCGATCTGATCGTTGAAAAACTCGCCAAAGTTTTTCATATACATCTTGCATTTCTTCACGTCTGCCACGGTGGTAAAGCCGTTGAGCAGAACGTCCTCGGCATCAAGCCCCTGCACGGCGCGGATGATATCCGAAAGCTTGCCAACACCCGAGGGTTCGATCAGAATGCGGTCGGGGTGGTATTCATCGAGCACCTTTTTGAGTGCCTTTGCGAAATCGCCCACGAGCGAGCAGCAGATGCAGCCGCTGTTCATTTCGGTCACCTCAATGCCCGCATCCTGCATAAAACCGCCGTCGATACCGATCTCACCGAATTCGTTTTCGATCAGCACGAGCCTCTCGCCTGCATACGCCTCGCGGAGCAGCTTTTTGATCAGGGTCGTTTTTCCTGCACCCAAAAAACCCGAAAAAATATCAATTCTGGTCATGATGGATCTCCTCTTTTCATTTTGCGATTTCGCGCTGCTTGATTATGCAAAATCGCCGTATTCAAAAAACATCACCTTTTATTATATCGCGTTTTGATCGGATTGTCAACCGCTCGCGTGCTTTTTTTCAAAAAAACGACCCTTTTCATGATGCGAAAGAGAAAAACAGAAAAATTTTCTGTGATTTAGCGATTGACTTTTCCTACCTTCCGTGATAGAATGACATGGACATTAAAAAGAAAGGATTTTTTATTTTCATGGAAGACAAAAACAGTAAAATCTACCGCCGAAGCCGACTTCTCGTCATCATTGAGGCAGCGGTGGAATATTTTATCGCGCTCTGCGCCACCTCCACCTGTCTGACCGCAGTGCTCAACGAAATGCAGGTATCCACCTCCCTGCAGGGCGTGATCACAGCGATCACCTCACTCGCCTGCAGCGTGCAGCTGCTCGCCGTGTTCAGCGTGAAAAAGACCTATCCCTGCAAGCGTTGGGTGAGCATCCTCAATCTGTTCAATCAGCTGCTCTTTGCCGTGATGTATTTCATCCCGATGTTCTCGGTTACCAAGGAGACCAAGGTTGTATTTCTGATCGTTACGCTGCTTGCCGCCTATGGCTTCCAGCATTACCTCACCCCCTCGCGCGTGAGCTGGCAAATGGCACTTGTGGACGATAACAAGCGCGGTATCTTCACAGCAAACAAAGAAATCGTTTCACTCCTCGGCGGCATGGCAGTATCGCAGGTGTCCGGCATTCTGCTCGATCATTTCACCGAAAAGGGCGATATGCAAACCTGTTTTATCATTTTCGCCGCCACCATCGTGATCCTCTCTCTGATACACCTCTACATCATGCTCGCAACCCACGAACCCAAGCCCGAAACACCTGTTGCGCCCAAGGGCTTTCGCGAGATCCTCAACGTGGTGTTTGGAAACAAAAATCTGCGTCGTGTGGTGATCTTTGACGTCCTTTTCTCGATCAGCGGCGTTTCGCTCCATTTCAGCAGCGTGTATCTGGTGAACTCGCTCGGTCTTTCCTTTACCTACATCGCCGCAATCGGCATTCTGCATAGCCTCTTCCGTGCGCTCGTTTCGCGCTTTCTCGGAAACCTTGCAGACAAAAAATCCTGGGCATATATGCTTCGCATTTGCATGCTCGTGCTTTCGGTCGGCTATGCAGTGTTCCTGTTCTGCACCCCCGAAAATGCGAAATGGATGTACCCCATCTTCTCGCTCTGCTATGCCTTTTCACTCGGCGGCAGCAACGCGGGCAGAAACAATCTTTGTCTTGACTACGTTGCGGTCGAGGACCGCCGTTACGTCCTCGGCATTCAGCATGCGATCAGCGGCGTGCTCGGCTTTCTCGCAACGCTCGTTGCATCGGTTCTGGTTGACTACGTCGAGCAAAACTACAATACCCTCCTCGGCATTTCGGTCTATCCCCAGCAGATCCTCTTTGCGATCAGCTGCGTGATGGTGCTTGCTCTTGCCCTTGGATTTTTGCCCTTCCTCTCCAAGCCTCGGAGAGTTTCTGCATCCGAGGATACACAGTAAAGAATTGATAAAGGACACGCAATAAGGAGAATGCAAATGGCAACCATTCAGATTGATCTTCAAAAAACGGTTAAAAAAATAAAGCCGATGCACGGCGGCGGTCAGCCACCGATCGGCGGCAAGAATATGACCGAATTTTTCCACTACGTCACCGAGGCGGGCATCCCCTATTCGCGTCTGCACGACGTGGGCGGTGCATTCGGCGGCAGCCGTTTTGTCGACATTCCCAATCTCTTCCGCAATTTCGATGCTGATGAAAACGATCCCGCAAACTATGATTTCACCTTCACCGACCACCTGCTCAAGGCGTTGGTGGAGGCGAACGTCGAGCCCTATTTCCGTCTCGGCATCACGATCGAAAATCAGGCGTATATCAAGCCCTACCACACCTTCCCGCCAAAGGACTACGAAAAATGGGCGCGCATCTGCGAGCACGTGATCATGCACTATACCGAAGGCTGGGCGAACGGATATCACTACAACATCCGCTATTGGGAGATCTGGAACGAGCCCGAAGTGCAAAATCAAATGATGTGGTGCGGCACCAACGAGGAATACTACCGCCTCTACGACGTGACCGCCAAGCATCTCAAGGCGCGCTTCCCCCACCTCTCGATCGGCGGCTATGCCTCCTGCGGCTTTTATGCGATCGCCCCGAAGTTTCGGGTCGACCCCGAAACCAATCTGCCCGGCACCATTCCGCCCTCCGATCACGAGCAGAGGCTGATGACCTTTTTCTACGGCTTCTTTGACTATATCAAGGCGCACAACTCGCCCATCGACTTCTTCTCCTGGCACAGCTACGCCGACGTCTCGCGCGTTGCCGTGATGGATGAATGGCTCCACGGGGAGCTTGAAAAGCTTGGATACGGCGGTCTTGAAACGCATCTGAACGAATGGGATCCTTACGCCAAGGAATTCGGTACGGCGCATCACTCTGCCGAGGTGGCGGCAATGCTGCTCGCACTGCAATGCGGTCACACCGACCTTGCCTGCATCTATGACATGCGCACCAACACCGCGCCCTATTGCCCCCTGTTCGACATTCGCACGCACAAGCCGATCCACGCCTACTACTCCATGGTGGCATTCAATCAGCTCTACAAGCTGGGAGATCAAGCAGAGCTGACAAAGGACAACAGCCGCCTCTACGCGGTTGCCGCAACCAACGGAAAACGCCATGCCTTGATGCTCTCCAACCTCACGGGAGAAACGCAAGAGCTCAATATCGAGGGCGTTGACCTCACCGATGCACGCTGGTACGTGCTCGATCAGGAGCGTCTGCTCTCCTGGTCGCCTGCGCTTACAAAAATTGAGAACAACACCGTTGTGCTGGTGGAGTTCTGATCGCGCCTATCAATATTCAAAAGAGGTGTCGACCAAAATCGGTCGACACCTCTTTGTGTTATTTCAATCACGTACTTGCCAAAAATCACAGATTTTCAAACGCAAAGCGATAGAGCTCGGCAAAGAAGCGTTCGTCGCGGGGGTACTGCGAGAAGGTGATCTCCATGCCCGCAATGCGCTCCATCTCCTCAATCACGCGTGCGCGACCAAGCTTTTTCTCAAGCAGCTGCAACAGGCGAACATCCTCCAATGCGTTCGCAAACACCTTCTGTCGCAGAGAGGGGGTTACGCCGTCGCGGTAAGGATACACGCTGAAGGCATCGCCCGAGGGGAACGCCGCGTTGCTGTCGGTTTCAAAATAGGGGTTGACCAAGCGCTTTGAGAGCTGCGTATAATAGAAATTGTAGCCCCACTGCAAAAAGCCCTCAATCGCGTATTTATAAAGCTGGACGCCAATCATGCGCGTGCGCGCCGACGGCATGGAGAAGAAGCGGTTGGAAACGTTGACCGCCTGGCTGCAGCAATAGTAGCACCAAAGTCCCTTCACCTCTGCCTCCAGATAGGGCTCGATGCGGCTGGTTGCCACAACGGGGGTGGGCAACAGTCCATGTTTATAGAAGGCGAGGTCCGAAAGCGCGTCCATGTGGTGGCAGGAGCCGATGAGCGGCTTGAGCACCTCGGCAGCCGCACGGTAAGCCTCGAGATGCTCGGCATGCGGCTCGTCGGAAACGTGGAACCAGATATGATCCTCGTCTATGCCCTGCGATTTCATATAATCAATCACCGTGGGCACGAATGCGCGCAGGAATGTCTTGTATTCCTCGCCCACAGCCTCGGTCTCCCAACCGAAGATGCGGCGCAGCTCGCCGTTCACGGTTGCCATCACCTTCGGTGCATGCGCAACGCCCCATTGCGTGAACAGGTGACTGATCTCAAAATGCTCGATGCCGCACGCACGCGCCATTGCGAGGAAGCGTCCGAGCAGCGTGCAATCGAAGCGGTAAGCATCCCCTATCTTCTCCACGGCAACAAGCTGAACGGTGGGACGCTCGCCGCCAACTGCGGTGTCAAGCGGAGGTGTGAGAACCGGCGTCAGGATCATATTCATACCGTGCTCGGCTGCAAGGCGCATGTATTTTTCGATCAGCGCCCAATGCGCCTCGGACATCATGGGAACGCCGTGCACGTCGGCAATGCAATCGCAATGGAACCATTGGGTGAAGATCAGCTTCTGCGGCGGCAGAACCACGTCACGCACCGTCACACGGTAGGTTGTTTTTGCAACCGCGTCGCCGTTCTGATTAAAAAAGGTTACCCGAACGGGATAATCACCTGCCACAGCATCCTCGGGAACGCGAACCGACACCCAAACCGTGCGCCAGTTGAGAACGGCAGCCTTAACGGTGTCATTTTCGATGGGCAGGAGCGGATCGGGAAAGAGACGCGCATCGTGATAGAGATAGTTGCTGTCACGGCGCTCGGGATAGGTGGCGAGCAAGGACGGCACAAGACCAACTGTGTATCCCGTAACCGCCACTCCCTCGGGTGCCTTGATCTCTACGCGGAATTCCTTTTGACAGTATTTCATCTCGGGCAGTCGGAACGCCACCTGAAAGGCGACCTCCTGACCGCGTGCCGCCTCACAGCCCTTCGACGCGCGTCCGCAAATACGCTCGGGAAAGACCTTTGTGAGCGAGGAGAGCGTTCTGATCTGCAATTCCTTTTGTGTAGCCATATATCAATATCCCTTCTGATTTTTTCAAAATGTATCATTATTTATCATACACGAAAACGCGTCGATTGTCAAGGCGTTTGCCGCAAGATGTCCAAAATCCAAGAAAAAATATCCGTTCAATGGCAAACAAAAAGCATTGGAGTGCGGACCAAAGACCTCCGATTTGTCAGCTTGCCGAAGCTCGTTAGCCGCTTTTCTCTTGCAAGAAGGAGCGCCGGAGAAAAGCTTGCAAAAGAGAACGCCGAGGGGGTCGTTTCGCCCTCCGCGGAGGGCGAGGAGGGCTACGCGCCCTCCACCGCGCCGCCTTTTGAAAAAGG
>ERZ780157.741-NODE-741-length-40002-cov-7.011991_pt1 | contig 40002 bp, 38 predicted proteins | sample MGYA00511169_ERZ780157 | MGnify/ENA primary metagenome ERZ780157 (study PRJEB29588, sample SAMEA1965149) | human gut metagenome | biome: human gut; feature: human-associated habitat; material: faeces | place: Denmark | collected 2008/2010 ...
ACACATCCTGTGAATGTGTTGTAGCCAAAGCGAACGAGGCGGATTGCTTTGCAAAACGCCGAAGTCCAAACACATGAGAAAGGGGGATATTGTAATTAAGTTATATTTAGATACTTTTGTCTAGAAATACAATTCTTAACCGCATACTATAAAACTGGACAAAAAAAAACGCTCCGACCGGTTTATCGGAGCATCTTGACAATTTAAAGTACGTTTAGTGCGACAAAACGTACTTCTCCAAATCGCTGAACCAATCGAAAGTCATGTGATTTCCGTCTATTGTCAGCGTAAGGGGATAATGACAAAAAGCAAACTCTGTGAGAGCTTGCTTTTTATCCGTGTAAATCTTGTTTTCAAATTCAATCTTCATATCAGCAGTTGAGAAGACGCCAAATAGATTTTTTGACGATCATCAAAACGAGGTCTACGAGCCATACGATGTTGAAGCCGAACACCAAGCGGAGAAGTCCCGCAACGATTTTGCCTTCGGAGAATCTTGTGATTGCGCCGAGAATCCAAGAGGTGACGGGATGATTGCAAGAATAAGACTTACGATATAACCGAGTCCGAAATAATCGCTTTTACGTTTTGCCATATTAATTCCTCACATATAGTTTTTTTAGGAGTTATCCTACGTTAAGTATATTAACACATCGATTCAAAAATGTAAATAACGATTGAAAAAAAACGACTGAAATTCTATGATTTACGGGACAAATATTTCCATGTGCAATGGTTGTTGAACGATTGTCGATTATTTGATATGCTATGCAAATTATTTTTTATTCGATATTGAATTTTACATTGCGGTTTGCTATAATTTACGTATCAATCATAAAGAGGAAAATTATGCAGAAAAATGACCTAAACGCAGTCGAAATCACTGATTCGGCAAAAAAGGACGGCAATCTTTTAAGCGAAGACAAACTGTCCAATCGCAACCTGTTTATGTACGCGTTCGGCACGCTGGGCAGAGATTTTTTGTACAATCTGTTCAACGGATATCTCTTGTCGTTTTGCGTGTTTACGAAGAGCCTCAACACGGCGCAGTTTTCAGCAATCACAATCATCATCGTGCTTGCAAGAATCTTTGACGCGTTCAACGACCCGATTATGGGAGGCATAGTCGAGAATACGCGCACAAAGTGGGGTAAGTACAAGCCGTGGCAGCTCATAGGATGTCTTACGACGGGCGTTGTTATACTCGTGCTGTTCAACGTACCTGCGCAGGGCTGGGCGTTTATAGGCTTGCTTGCCGCAATGTACTTCCTTTTCTCGATTACGTTCACCATGAACGACATATCCTATTGGGGCATGATGCCCACGCTCACGTCCAATGCGCATGACAGAGACAAACTCATGACCGTCACGCAAATCTCGGTGAGCATAGGCGGAGGACTTGCGGGACTCATCATTCCCACATTCGCAATGGGCGACAATCCGATAGGGGGCAGCTCGACGGCGGCTTTCGGGATAATGTCCGTCGTGGCGGTGGTGCTGATGTGCGGATTCCAACTTTTCACCATACTCGGCGTCAAAGAAAAGCCGTTGCCAAAAAATTTGATGAAAACTCCGCCGATGAAACTCAAAGACATGTTCCGTGTGCTTTTCAAAAACGATCAGCTTTTGTGGAGCGCGCTGGTAATGCTCCTGTTTAACATCGGTACAAACGTTGTCGGCGGCGGACTCGGCATGATGTACGTTTACTTCGACAACGCCTACAACGGCACGCTATGGATGGTGTTCGGTTTGGGCTTTGCAGCGGTGTCGGTGATCTTTACGCTGTTCTATCCTGCTCTTTCCAAAAAATACGGGCGTGACAAACTGCTGTATTCTTGCGGTTTTGCCATCATAATCGGCTATGCTCTGATGATGATTCTGGGGCTTACGGTGCCAAAAATCGTACTGTTTGAAGTGCTTGGTATGACGATAACTCTGCGCTTTTTGATGACGTTTTTCGCCTATACGATTGCAGGTTGGGGCAGCGGATTCTATATGATTATGGTTATCAACATGGCAAACACCGTCGAATACAACGAGTATAGGACGGGCAAGCGCGACGAGGGTTTGATTTTCGCACTTCGTCCGTTTACAGCAAAAATGGGCTCTGCGCTTATGCAAGGGTTGGTGTCGCTCGTCTACATCATCGCAGGCGTTCTCACTTACACCAACCGACTCACCGCAATCGACAGAAATCTCAGCACCGAAACGAGAGAGATGGTCATCGCCGACGTGCAGGCAAACGGGCAGAACAGCATAAAAATCCTGCTTGTATGCACGTGCATTATTCCTATCGTATTTATGATTGCGGCAATGCTCATCTACAAGAAAAAATACTTCCTCAACGAGACGAAAATGACTCAAATGCTTGCCGAAATCAACGCTCGTAAAGAAGAAGAAATTTCGGACGAAATCTCCGACGAGCAAGCGGAACTTGCCTTAGTCGAAGACGAAATCGCAAATGGCGACGTCGAAAGCGAAGAGGAAAAAGAGGTTTTGGACGAGATTGCCGCGGCAAGCGACAATTCGGAACAAATCGAGGACACCGTCGATTGACAAAACTATACGAGGGCGGCGGTTTGCAATTGCATTCCGCCGTTTTTGTTTTTAATATTAAAAACACCGTAAATGCGCGTCGACTTTCTTGTCTTTACAAAAAGCGGATTCGTGTGATACAATTAATAAAAATATAAAAACTATATAAGGATACAAATGAGCAAAGAAAAGCAAAAGTTGGGATTGGTTCTCGAAGGCGGCGGCGTGAAGGGCGCATATCAAATAGGCGCGCTTATGGCAGTGAGGGAACTGTTGGTGGAGTTTGACGGCGTTGTGGGCACTTCGATAGGCGCAATCAACGGCGCAATTTATCTCGAGGGCGGATATTCTAAACTTTTCGACGTGTGGAACGAGATACAAACCAACACCGTTTTCGATTTGAGCGACGAGGAAACCGCCGCTCTCAAAGGCTTGGATTTGAAACCCGCTATTTTGCGAGTTATGCTTGAAAAGAAACTTGGCACTTTCAAAATGTTGGAATCTTCCTACGAGAAATCTCAAAAGTTTTTTGAAACTATCGTAAACGAGGAGGATATTCGTGCGTCGGGCAAGGACTACGGACTCGTCACGTTCAACATCTCGGATATGCAACCCGTCGAAAAAATGATGGACGAAATCGACGAGGGAAAACTTGTGGACTACATCATCGCATCTGCGACTTTCCCGATTTTTCCGCCCAAAATCATCGACGACAAGAAGTATATTGACGGCGGAGTTTACGACAATATGCCCATAAATCTGCTTGTGAAAAACGGCTACGACAAGATGCTCATAATCCGCACGAACGTGGAAAGCAAACAGCCCAAACGCAAAGTGGAGGGCAATCCCGATTTGTTCTTCATAGCTCCCAAAGAGGATTTGGGGCCCGCTATGGCGTTTTCAAGCTCGCGCATACACGCATATATGCAAACGGGCTACGACGATGCGAAAGAACTTATGGACAAAGGACTCAGAGAGTTTTTGCTTGCCCGAAAAAGGACAGAATAATCGTATTGACGATATATAGGTGAAATATGGCGCAAAACAAAATATTGCTTTTGGATTCAAACAGTCTTATGCACCGCGCGTATCACGCACTTCCCAATCTCAAATCCTCGAAAGGATTATACACGGGTGCGATATACGGCTTTTTGAGCATACTCTTGAAGATAATCAAGGAGCAAAATCCCACGCATATTGCGGCTGCGTTCGACTTGCACGGCCCGACGTTCCGTCACGAGATGTACAAAGAGTACAAGGCGACGAGAAAGCCTATGGACGAGGAACTCCGACAACAAGTCGAGCCTCTCAAAGAGCTTATTACGGCAATGGGAATCAAAATCGTCAGCTTGCAAGGCTATGAAGGCGACGACATTTTGGGCACGCTCTCAAAGCGTTTCGACGACGAATGTATCATAGTCACAGGAGATCGCGACAGCTTTCAGCTCGTAAGCCCGACGACAAAAGTTTTCTGGACAAAAAAGGGCGTGAGTGACATAGAAGTTTACGATGTGCAACGTTTGCTGCAGGACGGTTTTACCGTGGAACAGTTTATCGATTATAAGGCACTAAGAGGAGATACGTCTGACAATGTGCCGGGTATTCCCGGAGTGGGCGAAAAAACGGCGAAGCAACTTTTGGACAAATACGGCTCGCTTGAAAGCATCTTGAAAAACGCAAGCGATATTCCCGGCAAACTGGGACAAAATATTCAAAACAACGAAGAGCTTGCGCTTTTGAGCAAAGAGCTTGTCACTATCAACTGCAACGTTCCCGTCGAGTGCACTCTCGAAGACATTGCTTTTACGCCTGTGTATAGCGGTGAAGTCAGAGCAAAGCTTGGCGAGCTTGAAATCACGTCGCTTGCAAACAGAATGAGTTTCGACTCCGTGCAAGAGGACGTTCCCCAAGCGAAAAAGATTGAAAAAAACATTGTCAAACTTACAAGCGCAAACGAAATAGAAAATGCCGTTAAAGGCGACAAAATCGCAGTCCTTATAGGGCGCGATGTATCGTTTGCGGTGGACGACAAGACGGAATACACCGTGAGTTGCGTCGAAGATTTGTTCAGCGAAGGCATAGGATTCGACGACGCAATCGCAACGCTCAAAGAAGTGGCAAAAGGCAGAGAACTGATATGTTACGACTATAAAAATTTGAGCAAAACCTACGGGTTCGACCAAGATAAATTTTTCGACGTTATGATTGCCGCCCACCTTGCAAGAGGCAGCGCACCCATAAAGAGTTTAGAGCAAGTTTTGGGTGCGGACGGCTATGAAATCGGCGCGGTGGAATTGCTTACAGAAAGCCAACAATTGCGCGCTCAACTTGCACAACAAGGACTTAACAAGTTGTTTTTTGACATTGAACAGCCGCTTTGCGTCGTTTTGCGCAATATGGAAGAAAGGGGCGTGAGAGTGTCGACGGACGTTTTGAAAGCCCTTGAAAAGAAGTACGGCGAGATTATCGAAGGATTGACGAAAGAGATATATTCGCTTGCAGGCGAAACGTTCAATATTGCTTCTCCCAAGCAACTCGGCGATATACTTTTCGACAAGCTCGGTTTGCCGCACGGCAAAAAAACGAAGACGGGATATTCCGTAAGCGAAGACGTGCTTTCAAACCTTGCGCCTAAACATCCGATAGTAAACGCCGTGCTGGAATATCGCCATTATACAAAACTCCAATCCACTTACGTCATGGGACTTCAACCGCTTGTCAACAGGGGAAGAATCCACACCGAGTTCAATCAATGCATCACGCAAACGGGAAGACTCAGCTCAACGAATCCCAATCTTCAAAACATTCCTGCAAGGAGCGACGAGGCTAAGGATATCAAGAGTGCGTTTATTCCCGGGGAGAATTGCGTGCTTGTAAGCGCGGACTATTCGCAAATAGAATTGCGCCTGCTTGCGCATATGAGCGGCGACGAGCAACTTATCGAGGCGTTCAATCACGACGACGACATCCACGCCATTACAGCGTCGCAGATTTTGGGCATTCCCGTAAGCGAGGTTACGCCTGCGCAAAGACGGGACGCAAAAGCGGTCAATTTCGGCATAATTTACGGCATAAGCGGATACGGACTTGCAGAAAACCTTTCCATTCCGCAATACATGGCAAAGGAGTTTATCGCAAACTATTTCACAATGCATCCCAAAGTGCGCGAGTTTATGGACAAGAACGTCGAGGACGCAAGAGCGAGAGGGTATTCGCTCACGATGTCTGGCAGACGTCGCAATTTGCCCGACCTCAAAGCGTCAAATTATATGGTACGTTCGGCGGCGGAGCGCATGGCAATGAATACGCCATTGCAAGGCTCGGCGGCAGACATCATCAAGATTGCGATGATAAACGTCGAAAAACGCCTTGAAAACATGAAGTCCAAAATGATACTTCAAATCCACGACGAACTCATCATCGAGGCAACAAAGGACGAAGAAGAGGAAGTCAAAAAGATATTGTCGTATGAAATGGAACACGCCGTTTCGCTTTCCGTGCCTCTCGTTGCCGAGGCGACAAGCGCGGACAACTGGGGTGATTTGAAATGAGAATCGCAATTATCGGCGGAATAGGCTCGGGCAAAAGCGAGGTTTTGAAAATCGCAAAAGAGAGAGGATTTTTCTGCATTAGCGCAGACGAAATCAACTCGGAATTGCTCAAAACGCCGTCTTATATTCAAAAAATTCAAACGGCGTTTCCCACTGCGGTCATAAACGGAGAAGTGGACAAAAAGACGCTTGCAAGCATAGTCTTTTCAAACGAGAGCGAGCGCAAAAAGCTTAATTCGATAGCTCATCCCGAAATTATGAGAGCGATTGCCGAACATACCGAAAACCCGCTTGCAATCGAACTTCCGCTGTTTATAGAGGGCGGCGACGAGGCTTTCGATGAAATCGTGTATGTCAGAACTCCGCTTTTGACAAGAATCGCACGTCTTAAAAAGGGCAGAAGGATGAACGTGGCGCAGGCTATCAGGCGTATCCGATCGCAAGTGCCGTCGTCGGTTTTGATGGCGAAAAGCACGCAAATAATCGACAATAAAGGCTCGCTTGACAAGCTCAAAAAGAAGGCGACTGTCTTGTTTGACAAGATTTTGGAAAAGCATAACGAAATATAATTTTTCAAATAAAGGAGAAAACTATGATAAAAGGCAAAAATATCGTCATAACCGGCGCAAACAGCGGTATCGGTCTTGAAACTCTCAAATTGCTCGCAAACAGGGACAACACGATTTTGGCAGTCGATTTGCGCACTGACAGAATCGAAGCTCTCGGTTTGAAAAACGTTATCCCGATGGTGTGCGACGTTTCCACAAAAGAAAACGTGGATTCGATTTTCAAAACCGCTGACGAAAAACTCGGCTCGATCGATATCTTCTTTGCAAACGCAGGCTTCCCGTACTACGAAACAATGGATTACGTCAACTGGGAGCGTATAGAGGACATCTTCAAAGTCAACGTGTTTTCGCCCGTCTATACATACCAAAAATACGTCGAATATCTCGGCGGCAAGCAAGGTCAGATGGCAATCACAGTGTCGGCAATCGGCAAGCTCGCAATGCCCGGCTACACGCTTTACAGCGCAAGCAAATTTGCGATGCAAGGCTTCCAACAAGGTTTGCGCTACGAGCTTCCCAAAAACGTCGCGCTCACTTGCCTTTATCCGATAGCCACCGACACGGGTTTCTTCAAAAAAGCGGTCGAAGGTCAAGAGGGCAAAGTCATTCGCGAGCGTCCGTTCCCCGTACAAAAGCCTCAACACGTTGCCAAATGCATGGTGAGAGGTTTGGAGCATAAACGCAAATTTGTCAACCCGTCCAAACTCTTCACGTTTGCGCAATTCCTCTTTGCAATCTGTCCGCCGATCAAGTGGGTGTATCTTAAATTGGAAAAAAACAAGTTGGATAGGTTTGAGGCTCAAAAGGCAAGCAAATAAATATACGATGCGCAGTGTTTGATATTGTTGCCACGCAACAGTGATATTTTCGGATAGAACCAAAAGTGATATTGCGACTTTGTCGCAGTGATATTCGCACTTTGTGCGAGTTGTGGAATATTTCAAATAAAAGTCCCGATTTTTTATAAGGTCGAGACTTTTCCATAATTTTTAATTATGGATATGGGGCGGTTTCGGTTGACTTTGGCGGCGGAAGTGATAAAATAATTTTTCCATACGGATAGAGGGAAGTTGACGAGAAATATTTTCAAACGATACGGATAGGGTATGAAGCCAATTCATTTTCATCATCACGGTGCTGCCGCACTCAAAGACATGGATATGACAAGCGGACCGCTGCTCAAAAAGCTCATTGCGGTGTCTTTGCCGCTTGCTTTTTCGGGCATATTGCAGTTGCTGTTCAATGCGGCGGATTTGATAGTTATAGGTCAGTTTTCGGAAACTAGCACGCAATCGCTTGCGGCGGTTTCCTCAAACGTTGCGCTGATAAATCTTGTTATCAACGTTGTCATCGGATTGTCGATAGGCACAAACGTGGTTATGAGCCAGGCAATCGGCGCAAAGGACGAAAATCGCGCTCAAAACACCGTGCATACGTCCGTGCTTCTTTCGCTCATCAGCGGTGTAGCAGTGGGACTTATCGGCGTGTTTTGCGCAAGATACTTCCTCGTGTGGATGAAAACCGATCCCGCAATCCTCGACAAAGCCACCGACTATCTGTTTATATACTTCATCGGCACTCCCGCAAACGTGCTTTACAACTTCGGCGCGTCCATTTTGCGGGCGAAAGGGGACACCAAACGTCCGCTTATATACCTCACGGTTGCGGGTATCGTCAACGTTGCGCTGAACCTCATATTTGTCATCGTTGCAAAACTCGACGTCGAAGGCGTTGCGATTGCGACGATCGTCAGCCAATACATTTCGTGCATACTGCTTGTCATCACGCTTATGAAAGAGGACGGATATTGCAAGTTGGTGCTCAAAAAACTGCGTTTTCACAAAAAAGAGCTTGCGCAAATCATCAAAGTCGGATTGCCGAGCGGCATTTTGAGCTCGTTTTTCTCAATCGCCAACGTGCTTATTCAAACCAATCTCAACGGCTTCGGATATTCGCTTGTCGCAGGCAGTTCGACGGGAAGCAATCTTGAAGGCTTCGTTTATACGTCTATGAACGCCGTTTCAAACGCAACGGTTACGTTCGCAGGGCAGAATTACGGTGCAAAACGCCCCGACCGCATCAAAAAAACCGCAATCGAGGCGTCGATAATGATTATCGTCATAAGTTTGCTTTGGACGCTTGTTTTGCTCACGGCAGGGCAGTATATCGCAAGGCTGTACACGCCCGATCCCGTTGTCATCGAGTATGCTTGCAACAGAATGAAAATCATTTTGCCGATCTACTTCGTATGCGGCATAGTTGAAGTTATCGTGGGATGTATGCGCGGAATGGGCTATTCGTTTACGCCGATGGTAGCCAACTTTTTCTGCATTTGCGTTTTCCGTATCGTGTGGATTTATACAGCGTGCAAAGCCGTAAATACGCCCGAAATGCTATATTTGAGCTGGCCTATAAGCTGGGTGCTCAACATAATCGTGGACGGAATTATCATGCGTATAATCTACAATCGCGAAAAGCCGAAAATGGAAATCGCGCAAGACGAGTATTACAGAGATTTGCCAGATTTGTGCGAACAAAATTGATTTGCCGTCTAAGAGAAAAATATTATCGCAACAAAAAACGCCTTTCTTTCGAAAGACGTTTTTTTTTGTTGTTTTGGTTTTGGTAAAATTATTTTGCGATGTCGCGATCGAAGTTTTCAAGGCACTTGACGGATATAGCATAGCAATCTGCAAGGCATTCGGGATTGAGATTGTCGGCAGTGTCGCGCATGGTGTGATAATAGTCTTGAAGGTTGTGGTCGAGAGCGGTGATGCCTGTTGAGCGGAAACCTGCTTTGTTGAAAGCCGCATTGTCCGTTGCTCCGCCAAAGGGAGGAACCCACGTCTTTGTGCATTTGATGCCGAGCTCGTTTGCTGCCGTAATGAACGAATCGCTGACTTCTTTGTCCGACTTTACCGTGCCGTTGAGGTCGCGATAGTTGACGCCGAGGAATCTGCTTTCGTGAATTGTGTCGTAAGAATAAATCCAAGTCGGCACGTCGTCGAATTCGCCTTTGTGCGCTTCGCACCATGCCATTGCGCCGCGAAGTCCCGCTTCCTCGCTGCCCGAAATTATGACGCCGACCTCGGTGTGTTCGAGTTCGATGCCCTGATCTTTCATTGCTTTGAGGATTGCGATGCCCATATAGCACCCCGTGAGGTTGTCGTTTGCACCGTCGGTGATGGTGTTTTCGTCCCACATGAAGTACATGCCTACAAGGCAGGGAACCATGACGAGAATTGCGATGCCCATCCAGAAAAGAACGGGACCGTAGAGTGCGACGTAGCCTGCGACGGTGTAGTCAACGACGGGTTGGCACTTGGTTGCGACTGCCGCCGCTATATTCAAGCCGAGCACCACAAGTCCGCTTACGACGCTTGTCACAAGGTGCGCAACGTGCGCAGTGCCGCCGAATTTGTTGTTGACGGGCCAGTTCCAAACCGCATCGGGATGTCCGTTGAAGAAAACTCTGCCTTTCACTTCTCCCGTGCATTTTTTGATTGCGGTGACGCTGTGTCCCGTCTTCTTGGGGAAGCATTTGTCAACGAGTTTTCTGTAAAGACCGAATTGAACGAACAAAATCGCAAAACCGATTGCCGTCAGAATTGCGCCGAGTATCGGCAAAAAGAAGAAAAGAACCATGCCTGCAAGCACAAGCGTGATCGTGAAATAAATCCAGCCGAAAAACGCGTTGGGGTGTTCGGTGAATGTTTCCACGTCCGATCTTTCGCATCCGCAGTCTTTTTTCAGGTAATCTGCCATGTACTCGCACGCCATTTTCTCGCCTTCCGAGCCGGGATCGCGCTTTGGCATGTCGTTGCAGATATGCGCGATTTCGTCGCACATAAACTTTGCGCTCTGCGCTTTGTTGTCGATAAGTTTTTGAAGTTTTCCCATAAACTTCTCCCTTGTTTTAAGATAATACAATTATACTATACGTTTGTTATGCGTTTCAATATGCGATTTGCTCAAAACGCTCGTCAAAAATCGACAATTTATCCAATTTGTATGTTTAAAATTTTAAACAAATCGTTCGTTTAGGCAATACGGCGCAAAATTGTGCCTCAGCCTCTTTATTCTGTGGCGTAAAACTCGCTTGAAAAGCAACTTTTCCTCTTTTCTAAATAAAAGCGGTATGTTATAATATTTGTACAATATACGTGAGGCGAAATCATGCAAGAAAAATGTAGTTGCTCAAAAGAGCCTATCGGCACAATCCCTATTATGCGCGTCATCGACAAAATCGACGAGATGTTCGAAAAGGACGATTTGCAAGGTGCGAGGCGTGTGCTCGAATACTGGGAACAAGAAGCAAAAGCACTCGGCGATACAAAAGGACTGCTTGAAATTTTGAGCGAGCAAATAGGACTTTATCGCAAACTCGGTGAACGAGAAAAGGGACTTGAAGCAGTGGACGAAGCCCTTGCGATTTTGGCGTGCAAAGGAGGCGCGGAAAGCGTCAACGACGCAACGATATACCTCAACTGCGCAACCACTATGAAAGCGTTTTCAAGGGCGGACGAAGCGATAAAGTATTATGAAATCGCAAAACAACGCTATGAAACCTCCTTGCCCAAAGACGATTATCGCCTTGCGGGACTTTACAACAATTACGCCACCGCGCTGTGCGATTTGCACCGCTACGAAGAGGGCAGAAAGTGCTATGGAAAAGCCATCGAAGTGCTGAAAAACAAAGGCGGTTTTTGCGAGGTTGCGGTGTCCTACGTCAATCTTGCGCACCTTGTTTACGACGAGGCGCAAAGCAAGGGAGAAGAGTGCGACGACGAGATAGAAGCATTGCTTGACAAGGCGTATAAACACCTTGACGACGCAAGTTTAACGCATGACGGAAACTATGCGTTCGTATGCTCCAAGTGCGCTCCTGCATTTGGATTTTTCGGCTACTTTATGCAAAAAGAAGAGCTTGAAAACCGCGCGAAACAAATCTACGAAAACAACAGAAAATGAGTTTTATATCGCAATAATGCGATTACAAAACGGCGATTGTGTCATATGAAGGGAATCGAACAAGCAAGAAAGTTTTATACAGAAGTCGGCATAAAGATGATTGCGGACGAGTTTGGCGATTATCAAAACCGCATTGCCGTCGGGCTTGTCGGGCACGGCTCGGAGTGCTTCGGATTTGACGACGAAGTGTCGCGCGACCACGATTTCGAAGTGGGTTTTTGCATGTGGCTGACAAAAGAGGACGAAGAAAAAATCGGCTTCAAACTTATGCGCGCCTATGACAAACTCAAAGAAGAATATTGCCTGAAAAACGGATTCGGCAAGCCTCGCCAAAGCGCAGGCGGAGCAAGCGCGCAGGGAGTTTATCGCATAGACGATTTTTATCGTCGATACACGGGATGCGACGGCGCGCCGCAAACGCTGCAAGACTGGCTCTATACGAGCTCGGTTTTCTTTGCAGAGGCGACGAACGGTGAAGTCTTTCGCGACGACTTGGGCGAGTTTACAAAAATTCGCAACGAGATTTTGCATGGTATGCCCGAGGACGTCAGAGCAAAAAAAATCGGCTCGTGTGCGCTCAAAGCGGCACAGTCGGGACAGTATAATTACGCTCGTTGCATAAAGCACGGTGAAGACGGTGCGGCGATGCTTGCGCTTTGCGAGTTTGTCAAAAACGCTTGCGAACTTGCTTTTTTGCTTGAAAAGAAACATATGCCGTATTATAAGTGGGCGTTCAGACAAATGCGAACTCTCGATAAGTTTGCCGAGTTGTCCATGCCGCTTGAATTTTTGCTCACCGCCGACAACGATGAAAAGGGAAAAGAACTCAAGCGCGAAATTGTCGAGGACGCGTGCGGCGCATTTGCAAAAGAGATAAACGAGCAATTCGATTTGGGCGTTGAGGGACGATATTTGGAGCCGTTCGGATATGCCATACAAAAGCGCATAAAAAATGCAGAAATCCGCAATTTACACGTGATTTTGTGAGGTGAATATGATAAGCGTAAACATTTATTACAAAGGTACGAACGGAAGTGCGAAAAAGTTTGTCGAAGAGATGATAAAAAGCGGCGTCGTCGACGAAATCCGCGCCGAAAAAGGCAATCTAGGCTACGAGTACTTTTTCTCTGCGGACGAGCCGGAAGTCGTGCTCTTGGTTGACAAATGGAAAAATCAAAATGCGATAAACGCGCATCACTCTTCGCCAATGATGGCAAAGATAGCGGCATTGCGCGACAAATACGATTTGCAAATGAAAGTGGAGCGTTTCGTGTCCGACGACGTGCCGAGCGGCGACGAAAAATATATCCGCAAATAAAAAATTACGGTGAGCTATGAGAGAAAAATCTTGCGGAACGGTGACGTTTACGAAAATTGACGGCGAAATAAAATATTTGCTCACGAGGACGGATTACGGCGTGTACGGATTTGCGAAAGGGCACGTCGAGGACGGCGAGAGCGAAAGGCAAACGGCAGTGCGCGAAACGTGGGAAGAAACTTCTATAAAGCCGAAAATCGTCAACGGATTCAGAAAAACAATCCAATACAAGCTAAAAAACGGCAACGACAAGACGGTGGTGTTCTATTTGGGATATTTTGAAAATCAAACGCCGAAGCACAACGAAGGCTTTGAAAATATGACTTACGAACTCGTGCCGTACGACGAGGCTATGAAGTTGCTCACTTTCGACAACACGAAAAAGATTTTGAAAAGCGCGCACGCATATCTTGAAAAGCGTAGCGGCAAAAAATAATAAAACGATTATCTTTCAACCAACGCTTCCGCCGTCATCATCAAATCGTAGACGGGTTTTATCGATTCGAATTTATCGCACAAAAAATCTGCGAGTTTATCCGAAAAAAGCAAATCCGCGTCCGTTGAATTTGCAATAAGGCAAATATCCTTTTTTTCAAGCCAGCGACTTAAATCTTCGGGATAATCGGCATAGCGCGGCTTTTTGAAGGTTTCTCCGACCAAAGAAAAATCGGTTTGAGTTTCAAAACATTCTTTTGCTTTTTGAAAAGCGGGGGAGTTTGACAAAATCAGATTGCGCAAACTTGCCATGCTTTTTGCGTCCGCCATATAGTATCCGCAACCATAGCTGAATTTGTAAGGGGACAACTCAAAAAAGAATCCCGGCAGACCGCACCCCGCGTTTGTTCCCCGCATAAAAGTGAGCCACATATGATCGCGGTAAAGACTTGTTTTGTCCTTGGCAAAGCGCAAATCCTTATATAGTCGCGACACGATGCTTTTGGGTTCGGTTATCATTTTATCGTCGATTTCGAGCATGCGAGGAGACATTGCGGTTACAAGATCGCGAAAGGGCACGGCGAGGTACTGTTTGAAGTCCTCTTTATGTTCTGCGTACCACAGTTTCGAGTTGTATTTGTGATTGAAATACAAAAAGTCAAGCGACCTTTGCGTGAATGTCGTCATTTGTTCTCAAAAAGTGCAACCAACGTGTCTTTGACGATGTTGCGCATAGCGTCGTAGTCGATGTAGGTGTGGTGATCGTACACGTATTCGTGCGAGAAAGATTGCACGATATCCATAGCAAAGTGTATACGCTCGTTGAGGTTGTCTTTTTTGACGCCGAGATCGGCAAACTTTTGCGCAATGGAGAGGGTGATTTCGTCTTCGAGTTCGATAAACTTGTTGTTGACCGCCTCGTCGCTGTGAGAGAGCGAATGAAGTGCCTCGTGAATATTTGCGTATTGTTTGTGCGTGTCGATTGCGCCGTCCAAAACATGAGTTATTGTTTCGTCGAAATTTACGGGAGCGGTGAGATTTTGAATCATATTAAGCACCGGTGCAAAAGCGGTGTTGACATAAATTTCCAAAACATCGAGAAGAATATCTCTTTTGTCCTTGAAATATCCGTAAACGATACCCGTTGACACACCCGCGCGTTTTGCGATTTCCGCAGTGTTGGTGTTGTAGTATCCCGCCTGCGAGAAAAGCTCAAAACCCGCCTGTACGATTCTGTTCTTTTTTTCTATCGATCTTTCTTGTTTTGGTTCTCTTATATCCTGTGCCATATATTCCTACCGTTTCGAGCGCACTATTTGACGAATAACTGCGTCAGACGCAATTTTTTCACAAGTCACGTACGCCTAGTACGCTCGTTGTTCGAAAATCGCATCTTCCTTGTCCTTCATCCAAATATTGCACTCGGCATAAAACTAGTTTTGTTTGCCGCACTATTTGGCGAACGATTGTGCTTGACGAAATTTTTCACAAGTCACGTAAGCGCGATACGTTCGTCGTAAAAAATCAAGCCTTTTTGCGCACTCTATATTGAATATTTATATTATATAACTTGTTTGAAAATAAATCAACAAGAAAAATATGAAAAATTTTTCATATTTCTTTTTCAAAACTGTTGACATCCGTTTTTTTTAGATGTAATATTCTAACGTAAATATGAATAAAATTTCATATTCACATTACCGAATGAATAAAACCGGCTTAAAGGAGAGAGAGATTATGCTGCTTGTATTTGCACCGATCGGAAAAGATTTGAGAATCGTCAAGATTTTGACTGACGACAAGACAAAAAAACATCTTGAAAGTTTGGGTATTACCATCGATTCGACAATCAGCATCATATCCCAAAGCGGGGGAAGCGTCATCTGCCTTATTAAAGACGGGCGTCTTGCTTTGGACAAAGAAATGGCAACAAAAATTTTGGTAGCATAAAAACAGGAGGACACAATGGAAAAGCTACTCAGTGATTTCGTTATAGGTGAACAGGGCGTCATCAAGTCCGTTGCAGGCGACGGCAGAATCAGACGTCGTTTGTTCGACATGGGCGTAACACCCGGCGCAGTAGTTTATCTCAGAAAGAAAGCACCGCTTGGCGACCCGATCGAAGTGACAATCAGAGGTTATGAATTGACGCTTCGCAAAACCGAGGCATCTGCCGTTACAATGGAGGTTGAGAAATAATGAAAAGATTTGCTCTTGCAGGCAACCCCAACTGCGGTAAAACAACTTTGTTTAACTCGTTGACGGGCTCTACCGCACACGTCGGCAACTGGCCGGGCGTCACTGTAGACAAGAAGGAGGGCACGTACAAAAAGTGCGCAGAACCCATCTCTATCGTAGACCTTCCCGGCATTTATTCGCTCTCTCCGTACACTCCCGAAGAAGTGATTTCAAGAAACTACATTCTTGACGAGAAACCCGATTGCGTCATCAACATCGTGGACGCAACAAACCTCGAACGTAACCTCTATCTTACGACGCAAATCATGGAAATCGACGTTCCGATGATCATTGCGCTCAACATGATGGACACCGTTGAAAAGAACGGCGACAAGATTGACGCAAAGAGCCTTGAAGAAAAAATCGGTCTTCCCGTTGTCGAAATCTCCGCACTTCGCGAAAAAGGTCTTGACGAACTCATACAGAGAGCATATGAAGTTTGCGGGCAACCAAGAAAGGGTAGAACCGTACTCGAAGGCACTCAACTCACGCACCTCATCAACGATTGCAGAATAGCACTCGAAGGCAGCGGAGTGGAGAATTCGCTCTTCCATGCGGTGAAACTCGTCGAACTCGATGAAATCGAGGTCGGTCAACATCCGCAAGCGGCTCAAATGGTTGAGGAGTTCAAAAAGACGTTCAAGGATGACGTTTTCGGAACGGACTTCGAAGCAATCGTCGCAGACGCTCGCTACAAGTACATATCCAAAAACTATTCTTCCGTCGTAACGAAGAAAGAGAAAAACGAAAAAGAAAAACTCAGCGTATCCGACAAAGCGGACAAGGTGCTCACCCACAAGGTCTGGGGTATCCCTATCTTCCTTGTGATTTTGTTCTTGGTGTTCCACCTTACGTTTGCAGAGGACTTCTTGTTCCTCGGCGCAGGCGGTGTGTTCGACAAAGACGTAGTTGCTTACTTGGACGCGTCGGCAACTCAAGCGGCGTACTTTGCGCAAACGCCTTACGATAAAGATACGACGTATTACACCGAAGACGGCTTCAAAGCGGATCTCACTTTCACCGATGACGGCGAACTCGAAGCGGTTGAAGCAAAACCCTACGTATATACGGCAGATCACGAACTTCGTTACGTTGACGAGCTCACCGAAGCCGACCTCGACCAAAAATTCTATGCGGACGAAAAAGGCAAGTGGGAAGTCACCGTTGAAGCAAACGACGACGGCGAACTTGAAGCCTCGTTCGTGAGCGGCATAGACGAGTGGTGCTCGGGCATCGGTGCGGCGACCTTCTTCGGATACGAAGAGAGCGTGTACGGCCCCGGCGTCATCCTTGCAAACATCCTCAACACGTTCACCGAATTCCTCAGCACTTGCGTAAACGAAGGTCTTACGCTTGCAGGTGCGCCGGAATGGTGCATCGGACTTATCGTTGACGGTGTCCTCGGCGGTTTGTTTGCAGTGCTCGGCTTCTTGCCTCAAATCCTCTTGCTGTTCTTGTTCTTCTCAATTTTGGAAGACAGCGGCTATATGGCGCGTGTAGCGTTCATCCTCGACAGAATTTTCAGAAGATTCGGTTTGTCGGGCAGAGCGTTCATGCCGATGATCATGGGCTTCGGTTGCTCCGTCCCCGCGTTCATCAACACTCGTACACTTGCCGACGAGAACGAGAGAATCGCAACGATCAGAGTTATTCCGTTCTTCAGCTGCGGCGCAAAACTCCCGATCCTTACGGCAATCGCAGGCGGCATCGCAACTCAATTCGGATTCTCTCATCCCGACGTCATCACATATATGATGTACGTGCTAGGCGTGGTCGTGGCAATCTGCGCAGTCATCTTGATGCGCGCAACAACGATGAAGGGCGAAGTGCCTCCGTTCATCATGGAGCTTCCCGCATACCATATGCCTCAACCCAAAAACCTGGCTTTGCACCTTTGGGATAAGACGAAGCACTTTGTGAAAAAAGCGTTCACAATCATCCTTGCTTCCACAATCCTCATTTGGTTTATCAGCCACTTCAGCTGGACGTGGCAATTCCTTGCGGACGAGCAAATGGATCAATCAATCCTTGCCGGTATCGGAGGACTCATTCAACCTCTGTTCACACCGCTAGGATTCGGTTCGCAACTTAAAGCATTCGGTTGGGTGTTCGCAGTGGCGGCAATCACAGGCCTTATCGCAAAAGAGAACGTTATCGCAACGTTCGGCACTTTGGCGGCATGCATCGTCGGCGGTATGATCGACGTAGAAGCAGACGGCGGTATCGCCGCGGCAGGCACAATGATCGCCGCAACAGGCATCGACGTGCCGGGCTTGATTGCATTCATCGCATTCAACATGCTCACGATTCCGTGCTTTGCAGCCGTTGCAACCGCAAAGGCAGAACTTCCCACAAAGAAGTCTTACCAAATGACCTTGCTTTTCTGGGTAGGCACAAGCTACGTCGTGTCCATGATGATTTATCTCATCGGCGCATGGTGGTGGACGGTGTTCATCTTCGCGGCAATCTGGGCAGCAATCATCACGCTCATCGTGCTTGACAACAAGGGTAAGATCGACGTCAAGAAGTTCTTTGGCGACCTCGGCGCAAAACTCAAAATCAAAAAGAACGCATAAGTCGCGCAAAATGCGCAATACGGACTTTGCGTGAAAAGAGCGATATATGATAAACGTAGTTTTCAATTCTATATTGTCGGCAATGCACCCGATCGGAATCGTCACCATCGTCGTGGCGGTTGCGATTGTGGCGGGAGTCATCGTCGCGTCAATCGTGAGAAAGGCAAAGGGTAAGCCCTCGCTCGGAAGCGATTGCGCGGGATGCTCGCATGCAGGGCAGTGCAACGGACATTGTTGCTCGCAAGACAAGGACGTCGATTGGACGGAACTCGTCAAAAAGCGTAAGGCGGAACTCGAAGCCGAGCGCGAAAAAGCCTCGCAACAGAACAATGATTCACAACCCACCGACAACGATTAGTTCAACTTCGCATTGATATTGAATAATGATAACCCAAATTCAATGCAAAATCACAAGATGTGTTGTAGCAATACGACAATCTATATTCTTTCTCAAAAGCAAAGGAAGCGCAATCGCTTCCTTTGCTTTTACGTTTGGTGAATTATACTTTCAAGTGCAACACCTAAACAAAAAAAACGAACTCAAAAGGTTCGTTTTTTTAGGCGATGTGTGTGTACGACAAAATCTCGTTTTTGAGCCGATTTTCGGGAGTGTGTCGGACGATAAGTAGTTTTTGTGTCTAAATACATGACAAGTTAATCATTTTTAATAGTACACAAATAAAAAACTTATTTGTCTAATGTGATAGCACATCATTTTTATTAAAAATCAAGTAAGTATGTACCATCTGCATATTTTCTAAATGTCACATAAGTTTTTCCATATAATTCAAGCATCTGTTTCGTAACATAGCCGCCGTTAGGGGCGCCGATCTTTTTTCGAATCCACTCACCGAGGATAGCGTTGCTTTCAACACTATGTAATGCTTTGTTGCCCATTTGTGCCATTCTCATATGGAATGAGCCAAAATCCTTGGTAATTACTTTGAACATTGGACAATTCTCATCATTAGGATTGACTCTATCCGGGAAAAATCCCACTTTCTTATCTTTTTGATTATATGGGATATACGCTTGATTCTGATCACGTTTAATTCCGTTTTTACGAATACCCCAGTTGATCCCAGATCCATATCCAGTATCACTTCCGTCCGCACGTAAAAGAGATACCTTCAGTACGTCAACAGGCGTTTGCCTATCATACATTTGATAATCTTTTTCTGAATTGTCTGGCTCTTCAACTGCATCTGCAGTATTATTCATTACGTTCTTTAACTTTTCACAAACACTTGAATCAAAACAATTGACAGTATCATTTAACAGCTCTTTATAGTAATAAAATGCATCCAACGAATTGCATTGGCTAACCGACTCTCTGCGTTTGTAAAATGCATTCATTGTATAGTTGAGAGAACCACAATATGCAATCTTTGGAAGAGTCTCGCCATTATGATCGGTACATTCCCAAATATAAACCTTTGAATGAACTTCGGATCCTCGAACAATATAGCGGCACGATATCTTCGGCATTCCTTTTGATTCATTAAGGAATCCTATCAAACGACAAATGTCCTCATGCTTCTTTTGTGAAAGGCTTGATTTTGTCATACCAAGAATAATTTCAACTGACAAGCCTTTAACAAATCTACCGTTTTTTACTCCTTCAGCAAGTGCAATCATATGCGTGGAAATTCTGTCACAATCGGTAAAAGCCGTAATGATTTTCAAAGAGTTACAAGGTGACAAAGTCTCAACTCTTGCAGGAGCATATAGAATCGGCTCATCAAAAGAAGAAGTGATAAGGGGCGCTATTTTTATAATATCATCTGATTTCTGAATCATCTTTATTCCTCTAAATTAGCATTGACAGAAGGGTAGTCTATTCCTGCGAAACAATTCAGTATTGCCGTAATGACGATTTCGGACAGCTTACAAGGAACTGCCATTCCGATCTGTTTTCGCACGCTACTGTAGCTCCCGACAAATTCATAGTCGTCTGGGAAGGTTTGTATTCTCGCTCGTTCTCTGTTTGTCAATTCCCGATCAGTCCAATGATACATAAATGTCCCACCTCCACCAGAAGCGGTAACAGTATAAGCTGGTTTGTTAGGGTCTAATTTTCTGTATATCTGGCTTATTTTTGTTTTTGTTTTGATCTTTAAGTCATCAGGAAACTCACCGCCGAGACGTTCTTCTGCTTGCCATACATTTTCTCCCGGACGAATGTACGAAAGCCTAGTCATAACCTTTTTTGAAAGGCTACGTTGTTCATTGTTTAATGCGTTGTCGGCAATGTTTGAAAGTGCAGTTCTCGATGAAATATCACAATTTTCGTATATTCTGGGGCTTGGGACTTTGAATTCGACCGGAATATCATTTCGAATTCCGACAACAATGACTCTGTGACGGGTCTGTGGTATCCCATATTGTTCAGCTTTATAGAGATTGACATTCAATTTATACCCAGCCGCACGCATATCGTCTAATATAATCTGAAAGTCACCAGATCCAGCGGAACGAATTCCAGATACATTTTCAGCAACAAACCACTGCGGTTGGAACTTTTTTAACACTTCAATTCCATACCAATAGAGTTGACCAAATTTTTCATTATCTAATCCTTGATGCTTGCCGACATTGGAAAAACTGTTACATGGAAATCCGTAACAAAACGCATCAATTTTATTTAATTTTTTAATATCTAAATCTCTGACATCTCTGCAGATTACACTCTCAGGGGAATCAGGACAGATATTTTTTATATATGTTTTACAAGTGTCTTGATCAAAATCATTTGCCCATGTATGTTCTATTGATAGCTTACCATCAGCACTGTGAGCGCGCATAGCACCGCAAGCAATACCGCCCGGGCCGCAGAAGAGTTCACCTAATTTGAATACTTTTTTCTTCATAACTGTTCCTCCGAATCAAAAAGCCACGCGGTTTTTATTGCATCAAAATCTATCTTGTTTAATTCGCAAAAGGTCTTAATACGCTTCATGGCAGTATTGTTTGGGCGAGCTTTTCCCATTTCCCAGCGATTTACCGTACAGACAGAAACTTTTAATTCTTTTGCTAATTCTTCTTGAGATAAAAAGAGATTTTGGCGAGCAATTCTAATACTATCAGATATCTTCATTTTAAAGTTTCCTTATAGCAAGATTATCATTATTATAGAATTTTCTCATTAGAAAGTCAATATAGAATACGAATGATTGCGAAAAGTCATAATGGAACTCTAAAACAGGTTCAAATCCTGCTGGACGGTGCTTATCGTCCGACAGACTTCAAGTGTGAAATCACGCTGTTTTTAGACATAAAAAAAGACCGGGCAACGGGTTCTCCGTTACTCGGTCTAGTGATTTGCTATGAAATTGCTCAAAAAGGGGCGAAAATGCCCCTAAAAATGCAAAAATGATGGTCTATAAGAAAAGACTTATAGACCATCACACTTGGTGCGGACAACAGGACTTGAACCTGCATGAACTAGTGCTCACAAGAACCTGAATCTTGCGCGTCTGCCAATTCCGCCATGTCCGCAAATTTCCGTTGATTTTTACACGGAGCGGATCTCCGAGGGCGGACGCAATTTGTGACGCATGCGTCGTATCGCCAAAGCGTCAATAAGCATTTTAGCGTATAGACGCTTCAATGTCAATCTATTGGCGGAAAATGAAAATACGGAATAAAAAAAGAGCGACAATAACTAGCGTTATAAACGCCGTGGCTACTGATTACGGATTGTCGAAACTTAATTCGCTCTTCATCCAACGCTCAAATATATTATATTCGAATCTGTATATTTGTCAATACGGTACAAAAAACGGCAAATAAAAAAAGAGAGAAACGACTTATTGTCACAGAACGAAGCGTCCAAGTTATTACAGCGTGCAATTTGAGTACAAATTGTTTTCCGCAAACTCTCTTTCGCAAATAATTTAGCACTACTTTATACAAAAGTCAACAAAATCGTTTTGATATGCTATAATGTCTTTGAAAATTGATTATGTAGGTGATTGTTATGATTTTGTCTGTCGGAGAAATACTTGCCGATATGATCGGGCAAAAGGTGGACGGTGTAACCACGTTCAAGGCATTCTGCGGCGGTGCTCCGTTTAATCTTGCCGTAAACGCAAAGCAAAGCGGCGCAAAGGTCGGCTTTGTCGGACGAGTGGGCAATGACGTCATAGGCAGATTTGTGCTCTGCGAGGCGCAAAAGGCGCATTTGGATAGGTTAGATATCCAAATAGATGCCGAACGCAACACCACGATTGCATTTGTTACGCTCACGGACGGCGAGCGCGATTTTGCTTTCAACCGTCACGATACGGCGGACTTCAATATCGATTTTGACGATATAGATTTTGAGAGTTACGAGAATTTGGAGATTGTGCATCTCGGCTCGCTTATGTTGTCCGAACAAAAGGGCAGAGAGTTTGCCGAAAAAATTGCAAACAAGGCGAGCGAACTCGGTGCGAAACTCAGTTTCGATATGAATTTCCGCAAAGATATATATAAGAATTTCGAGACGCAAAAAGGGCGTATGCGCCGTTTGTCGAGCGCGCGGATATAATTAAATTCTCCGACGACGAACTTGCCGACTACACGGGCATAAGCGATATGGACGAGGCGGCAAAATCCGTTTTGAAGAAGGACAAGTTGCTGCTTGTAACTCTCGGCAAGAGCGGAAGCGCATACTATTACAACGGTTTGAAAGGAATTGTGCCGAGCATAAGCGGCGTAAAGTGTGTAGACACAACGGGCGCCGGAGATGCGTTTTTCGGTGCTTTTTTGGCAAATATAAAGGGCAAAGAACTGACGGAAGAAAACATTGTCTATTCCATGCAACAAGGCAATATACAAGGCGCAAAAACCACGGAATTTTACGGCGCGATAGAGTTGTAAATAACAAAAATGCGTTCTTTATCGGCGTTTTTCTCGATGCCGAAATACCGTGTGTAAACAAGAATAATCGATATGCAATTCAACGCAAAAGCGACGGCATCGCCGTCGCTTTTGCGTTTGTGATTGTATTTTTGTCGGGGAATTCCGTCGGGTAAATCAATATTTGATTTTCCTCAGACGATATCACCGGATAAATCAATACTTGAATTGCTCGGTGAAGTAGTCCACGAGGCTGTCGATGGGCAAGCGTACTTGAGCCATCGTGTCGCGCTCACGCACCGTTACGCAACCGTCTTCGAGGGTGTCGAAGTCGACGGTGACGCAGTAGGGCGTGCCGATTTCGTCTTGACGACGATATCTCTTGCCGATGGATGCGGACGTGTCGAAGTCGCAAGCGAAGTGCTTTGAAAGTTCGATATAAAGCTCTTCCGCCTTTTCGTTGAGTTGTTTTTGCAAGGGGAGAACAGCCACTTTGACGGGAGCGAGAGCGTGATGGAGGTGAAGCACTACACGGGTGTCGTTTTCACCCACTTGCTCTTCGTCGTATGCGTCGCAGAGGAATGCGAGGAATACGCGGTCTGCGCCCAAAGACGGCTCGACGACGTAGGGAACGTATTTTTCGTTGGTTACGGGGTCGATGTAGGAAAGATCCTTGCCCGATGTTTTCATATGTTGATTGAGGTCGTAGTCGGTGCGATCCGCAACGCCCCAAAGCTCGCCCCAGCCGAACGGGAATTTATATTCGAAGTCGGTCGTTGCCTTGGAGTAGAAGCAAAGTTCTTCTTTTTCGTGGTCGCGGAGTTTGAGGTTTTCGTCTTTCATGCCGAGGTTGAGCAACCATTGATGGCAGAAGTTCTTCCAATATGCAAACCATTCGAGATCGGTGCCGGGCTTGCAGAAAAATTCAAGTTCCATTTGTTCAAATTCACGGATGCGGAAGATGAAGTTGCCGGGCGTGATTTCGTTGCGGAAGCTCTTGCCGATTTGACCGATGCCGAAAGGTACTTTTTTACGAGTTGTGCGTTGCACGTTTTTGAAGTTGACGAATATGCCTTGCGCGGTTTCGGGGCGGAGATAGACGGTGGATGTCGAATCTTCCGTCACGCCGATAAATGTTTTGAACATGAGGTTGAATTTTCTAACTCCCGTGAAGTTGCTGTTGCCGCAAACGGGGCAGGGGATTTTGTGCTCGATGATATATTGTTCCATCTGCTCGTTGCTCCAACCCGAGATGTTGACGTCAAGGCCGTGTTTGAGGTTGTATTCTTCGATGAGGTCGTCGGCGCGATGACGGGATTTGCAGGATTTGCAATCCATCAGAGGATCGGAAAAACCGCCGATATGTCCGCTTGCTTGCCAAGTGGTGGGGTTCATGATGATTGCGCTGTCAAGACCTACGTTGTAGGGATTTTCGACAACGAATTTTTTCCACCAAGCCTGCTTGATGTTGTTTTTGAGTTGGACGCCGAGAGGGCCGTAGTCCCAAGAGTTTGAAAGACCGCCGTAGATTTCACTGCCGGGGTAGACGAATCCGCGGTTTTTTGCGAGGGCAACGAGTTTGTCCATTGTAAGTTGTGCCATAAAGATAACTCCTTTCGCACTCATCCGGATGATGAGCCGATAATTATTGTGAATTTATAATAAGATATATAGCAAAAAAAGTCAATTTTCAATCGACAATTGCCCAAACAATATGGGGATTTTGCGGTTATTTTCCAAAAATCAAACGCGCCGCTCGATTGAGGGCGCGTTCGATTGCAAAATTGCCGTCCGAGGTTACTTGCAGCAACCGCAGCCGTTGCCTCCGCCGCAAATGCAGGAGAGGATGAGGATGAGCCACACGATGTCGCAACTGCCCAATCCGCCCATATTGCCGCCGCAACCGCAGCAGTTGAGAAGCATCAAGAGCAAAACGATGTCGCACGTGTTGCAGCCGCATCCGTTTGTACCGTTTGTAAAGATTCCGTTCATGCTATGTACCTCCTTGAAGATTCGGATTGCTCCTACATTACCTTACGCAACCTTTGAAATTTGTGTGACAGAGGCATTGAACGGATTTTGTATAAATATATTTTTGTGTGGATCAGTTGAAGAGAATGATAGGACTTGTTGCGGGATTGCTCCTCACGCTTGTGGTGTCCGGCTTATGCTCGGTTTGCTTCAATTTGGACTTAAAGTGGTGGATTGCGCTTTCAAAACCGTCGTTTGTGCTTTCAGGCGGCTGGTTTACGCTGTTCGTCGCAATGAGTTATCTGTCATCGGTGCTTGCAATATCTCGCCTTGTGGAGTTCAAACATATTTTTCCGTCCATGCTCTATTTTGTGATTTTGGGCGGTGCTTGCATCCTTTTCGTATTTGCGTTTTTCACGCTGAAAGATTTGATATTCGCACTTGTGTGCATGTCTGTCGTGCTTGCCACGTCCTACGTGCTTTTCATCCGCTTTCTCACCAAAGAAGTGAAAATCGCCCTTGAATTTCTGCCGACGTTCCTATTCAACGTCTATGCCTTTTTGTGCACCCTTTGCATATTTATGAACAACTGAAAACGGCAATTTTCATTTATTGACACAATATGGTTTGTTTAGTATTTTAAAATCATAATAAGCGCGCGAAACGCGTGTGTGTACGGATTTTGCAGAATTTGCGGAAAATAATTTGTTTTTGTTGCAAATTTGTTGCAAACGTCTAGCAGTTTTTCGGGGATTTTCTTTGCTCGGTTTGTTAAACTTCAATCGTAAGCTAAGGCTTGCAAGAAACAAAAGGAGTAAAACCATGAAAACGGAAAAATCTTTGAAAATCAAGATAACTGCGGTTGCTATCGTCACTGCGCTGGCAGTCGCCGCGATTACGCTCTTGGCAGTGTTCTTGCCAAAACGCACGGTTGCAAATGCACCGTTGAAAATCACAAGGTTATTCTGACAATCTCCGACGACGGCGAGGGTATTGCCAAAGAGGACGTTCTGCATATTTTCGACAGATTCTACACCGGAAAAAACGGCAATACGGGCATAGGACTTGCGCTCACCAAAGAGATAGTCAAGCTCCACGGCGGCGACGTGAAAGCCTACAACCGAAACGGCGCTGTGTTCGAGATGATTTTGCCGCAAGCTAAGACCTCAATAAATTGTTGAACGGATTGCTTGAAAGTTGCAAGAGTAATCGACGGTCTTTGCGGCTGTCGATTTTTCTTGTTGATAATATCAAAATAGTTTGCTATACTATTGTAAATTTAATGTAACAATGCGCACGGTATGTACGCTTGCGCATGAGAGGTACAAGATGATTCTCACAATGGACATCGGCAACACCAACGTTAAATACGGTGTTTTTGACGGCGACAATCTGATTGCGTCGTGGAGGGTTTCCACGATGGCGTCGCGCACTGCGGACGAGTACGGAATGGTTCTGTACGATTTGCTCAATCAAAGCGGCGTGCGGTTTGGCGACATAGACGCTTGCGTTATGTCATCGGTTGCGCCTGCGCTCAACTATACGATTGACCATATGTGCCGCGATTACATCGGCAAAGAGCCGCTTGTGGTGTCGGCAACGACGGATACGGGCTTGAAGATTGCGTACGCTCATCCGGGGCAGTTGGGCACGGACAGAATCGTCGGAGCGGCGGCGGCGTACAAGCTGTACGGCGGACCGGTTATCGTGGTGGATTTCGGCTCGGCAACAACGTTCAATCTTGTGACAAAAGACGGCGTATATCTCGGCGGTGCGATTGCGCCCGGCATCAAGACCGCAACAGAATCTCTTGTTACGACGGCTGCGAAACTTCCGAGAATCGAACTTGAAAAACCGCAAAATATCGTGGGTACGGACACCAAAAGCTGTATGCAAAGCGGCATTGTTTACGGATACACGGGACTTGTGAAATACCTTGTTGACAAGTACAAAGAACTTGACGAGATGAAAGGTGCAAAAGTCGTGGCGACGGGCGGTCTTTCCGAGCTTGTGGAAAACGTCGAACCCGACCTTATCGACGTCACCGATCGTGCGCTTGCGCTCAAAGGTTTGAAGTATATTTACGACAGAAATTCAAAAAAGAAATGATTTTTGCAAAACTCAAAGGTTTTGCGCGGGTAGGCATATGAAAAAAATCGGAGTTGCGCTTTTGGGGCTGGGCGTCGTCGGCGGAGGTACGTACGAAATACTGCGCGACAAGCGCGAAATGATAAAAGCAAACGAGGGACTGGACATAGAAGTCAAGCGCGTGCTTGAAAGAAATCTCGCAAGGTGCAAAGAACTCGGCGTTGACGAGAGCATCGTCACGCAGAATATAGACGACATAGTAAACGACGACGAAATCCAAATCGTCGCTGAGTTTTTCGGCGGCGTAGAGCCTGCAAAAAGTTTCCTAATTAAAGCGTTGCAACACGGCAAAAGCGTTGTCACCGCAAACAAGGAGATGTTTGCAAAAAGTTGGCACGAGCTTGAAATTGCCGCAAAAAAGAGCGGTGCAGGGCTGTATTTCGAGGCAAGTTGCGTTGGCGGCGTTCCCGTCATCCGCACGCTTACGGACAGCATGCAGGCAAACAGCATAACTTCGCTTAAAGGCATTGTCAACGGCACGACCAACTATATTTTGTCCAAGATGAGCGACGAGGGAGTTGACTATCAAACCTGCCTCAAAGAAGCGCAAAAACTCGGCTATGCAGAGGCAAATCCAACAGCCGACGTCGAAGGTTTCGATTCCACCTACAAAAACTGCATTTTGTCCTCGCTTGCTTACAAAAAAAGAGTGCCAATCGACAAGATTTATCGCGAGGGCATTTCAAATATATCCGTTGAGGACATTGCGATAGGCAAAGAGCTTGGCTACGCAATCAAATTGCTTGCGATTTCCAACGTCACGGACGGCAAAATCGAGGCGAGAGTGCATCCTGCGTTTTTGCCGCAAACTCATCCGCTTTCCTTTGTCAAAGGCTCGTTCAACGCACTTTATATCCACGGCGACAGCGTTGACGACGTGATGCTTTACGGAAGAGGCGCGGGGGCGTTTCCGACGGGCAGCGCAATCGTGAGCGACATCGTTTTTGCAGCGGGAAAGGACGTGCACAGGAGATACGATTTTATGTGCGCCGAGGACGTGAACGACGATGATTTCGCAACGGATTTCACTTCGAAATATTACGTCAGAACAATTGTTAGCGGTGCGGACGCGCTTGCCAACGTGTCGAAGGCGTTTGCGCAAAACAATATATCTATCCAATCGGTTTTGCAAAAAGAAGGGGAAAACGGCACTGCGCAAATCGTATTTGTCACCGCTCAAACAAAAGAGAGCGCAATCAAAAATACGCTTTCGATCGTTGAAAATCTTGCCTGCGTCGAAAAAATCGCCGCCGTCATCAGAGTCGAGGAATAATCATGGTGCTTTTCTTTGCCAAAGGCGAGGCGGACAGCGACAAATTTGTCAAATTCTGCTATGGACATTATAGGGATATAATGTCGAGATACGGCGCGGATTTGCCAAAGGATGTGCAAATCGTGCGCGAGGAAGGTCAAAAACCGCGTTTCGACACCGACGAGGCGTATTTCAATCTCTCCCATTCGCACGGAGCGATTATGTTGGGTATATCCCATTCGCCAATAGGCGTGGACATCGAAAAAATCCGCGATATAGACTACGAAAAATTCGATTTTATCCATGCGGATAACGTCGAGGATTTTTTTGAAAAGTGGACGGAAAGAGAGAGTTATCTCAAATTTACCGGCGAGGGATTGTCGGCGTTCAGATGCGAAATCCCTGCCGAAGCGCACTTCGAGCATTTTCCGGTGTGGGAAGAGTATCATGCTTGCGTGTGCGCCGAAGAGCAAAATATAATAGCATACGAGATAGACGTCAACGCAATCGAAAACTGATATTTGCAAAATCTTTGCATATATTCTTAAAAATGCGTATGCGTTCGACAACCGAAAATTGCCCTTGTTCAAATGCGAATAGGGTGGTATAATACAAAACAACAAAGAGATATCGGAGGTATTTTATGATTCTCGAAAAAATCAAAGACATCATGGAAGAGGAACTTGGCAAGGATAGAAACGAGGTTACGCTCGAGAGCGACATCATCAAGGATTTGGGACTTGACAGCCTCGATATCGTCACGCTTATCATGGCGGTTGAGGACGAGTACGGATTCACCGCGGACGACGACGAAATCGTAAATCTCAAAACCGTCGGCGACGTCGTCAAGTATATCGAAAACGCAACCAAATAATTGTTTTTTATCGCATTTACGCTTTTTATTGACGACAGACTCCGTTTGTCGGCAATATTTGGTTATTTATACAAAAATATTTATACTTTTTTAGGGAAAAAGCATTTTTCTTTCGTATATATATTTAGAAAACTTAAGAAGAGGTATTATGGCAGGCGGTTTTACTCCCGAATTTTTGGAGGAACTTAAATACAAATGCGACATAGTGGAAGTCATTTCGCAATACGTTCCCTTGCAGAAAAAAGGCGGACGCTATTTCGGATGCTGTCCTTTTCACAATGAAAAAACCCCTTCTTTTTGCGTAAACAACGGCTGGTATCACTGTTTCGGTTGCGGCGCAAGCGGCGACGTGGTGAAGTTCGTTATGGAAATGGAGTCGGTGTCCTTTTACGACGCCGTAAAAATCCTTGCCGACAAGGTAGGGTTGCAACTTCCCGAAGTCAAACTCGATCCGCAATACGCTCAAAAGAAAGAGCACGGCGACGTCTTGAAACAACTTATGCGCGACGCGGCAAGGTATTATCGCAACAACCTCCTCGACGAAAAGAAGGGCAAGGACGCAAGAGAATATTTGCACAATCGCTCCCTTGACGACGAGACGGCAAAGCGTTACGGTCTGGGGCTTTCGCTTGACGGAGAGAGCATGGTCGGATATATGCGTCGCAAAGGATATTTGCTCAAAGATTTGGAGGAGTGCGGACTTATTGCCAACACGGAAAGACCGTATGACGCTTTTGCAAACCGAATCATCGTGCCGATTATGGACAGTATGAGCAACGTCATAGCCTTTGGCGGACGTATTTATCACGGCGAAAAGGACGTTGCAAAATACAAGAATTCCACCAACACCGCACTCTTTGACAAAGGACGCACCATATACGGAGTCAACTTTATAAAGCGCGACAAAAAACTCAACGGCATTGCATACAAGGAACTTATCTTGGTTGAGGGCTATATGGACGTCATATCGCTCGGCGCGAGCGGCATAAAGAATGCCGTTGCGTGTATGGGCACGGCTCTTACCGACGGGCAGGCAAGAGAGCTTTCCCGCATGACGGAAACTTTGTATGTGTGTTATGACGGCGACGGCGCAGGCAAAAAAGCAACGATTCGCAATGTGGATATACTCGCCAAGTTTGTGCAAAACGTCAGAGTTATTTCGTTGGACGACGGCAAAGACCCCGACGAAACCGTGCGCGAGGGCGGAGTGGAGGCATTTGTCAAAAAGCAAAAAGAGGCGTTGCCTGTCATCGAATACAAGCTCAAACTCTGCGCGGACGCAAACGATTTAGGCTCGGTCAACGGGCGCGCAAAATACATACAATCGGCACTTAAAGTGCTGAAAACGATTGATAATCGTGCCGAACGTGAAGTTTATATGGATATTGTGTCCAAAAAAAGCGGCGTATCCGTTGCCACGCTTACGGACGAAGTCGGCATGATTCGTCCGACAAAAATCGAACGGACAAAAGAGAACGACGAAGAAAAAATCGAAAAAACTTTGATTGCGTCGCGTTTTGTACTGAACCGCATTCTCAAAGGCGAGAAGTTTGTGGATATAAGCAAAATAAAAACCGAGTGGCTTGCAAACGATTTGCATAAAGAAGTTTTCGATTGGGCAAAAACCATGCCCGAACATACCGATTTGGTCAATCCGATGTTCAGCAAATTCGGTTATGAAAACGATGAAATCAACAAGATTTTGAATGTCAACATGAAGTTTGCCGACACTATACGAGAAGCGGACTACTTCAACGATTGCGTGCTTATGCTCGCAAACGAATTTGTGTCAAAACGACTCGAACAAGTCAAGAACGGCTATAACGAACTGTCGGATCCCGAAGCAAAAAGAGCGAGCATTGCGGAAATATCCCGCTTGCAAAAAATATTAAAATCAAAAGACATCAACGACAAACTTTGATTCACCCAGGAGGAGTATAAGTGGACAGAGAACAACTTTTGAAACAAGAGATTGACAAAATCGTCGCCTACGGAAAGAGCAAAGGCTCTATCAGCGAAGACGACATAATGGCAAGGCTGGAACACCTCAACGCAACCGCAGAGGATATGGAGATGGTGTTCAACGCTTTGCAAAACGAGAACGTCAAAGTGGAAGAAACCATCGAGGAGGACGACATCGCGCTTGACAAAATCATCGATTCAAGCGTGGACGACTCGGTGAAAATCTACCTCAAAGACATCGGCAAAGTTCCTCTTTTGACCGCAGATCAAGAGATCGAACTTGCAAAACGTATGGAAGAGGGCGACGAAGAGGCAAAGCATATTTTGAGCGAAGCAAACTTGCGTCTTGTCGTGTCTATCGCAAAACGCTACGTTGGCAGAGGCATGCAATTTCTCGACCTCATTCAAGAGGGTAACCTCGGCTTGATGAAAGCGGTTGAAAAATTCGATTATACAAAGGGCTTCAAATTTTCCACTTACGCAACGTGGTGGATAAGACAGGCAATCACTCGAGCGATAGCCGACCAGGCAAGGACGATTCGTATCCCCGTGCATATGGTTGAAACCATCAACAAACAAGTGCGCGCCACTCGTCAACTCCTTCAAAAACTCGGCAGAGAGCCGTCTGCGGAGGAGATTGCGGCGTACCTCGGTTGCTCGGTGGAGCGTGTGCGTGAAATTCAAAAAATCGCACAAGATCCCGTTTCGCTCGAAACGCCTATTGGTGAGGAAGAGGACAGCCATCTCGGCGATTTCATCGAGGATCACACCTCTCAATCCCCGAGCGAAGTGGCAGAGGGCAATATGCTCAAAGAGCAACTTATTCAAGTGCTCAATACGCTCACTCCGCGTGAAGAAAAGGTGTTGCGTTTGAGATACGGCCTTGACGATTCTCATCCCAGAACGCTCGAAGAAGTCGGCAAAGAATTCAACGTCACTCGTGAGCGTATCCGTCAAATCGAGGCAAAGGCGTTGCGCAAGCTCCGTCATCCCAACCGCCTCAAAAAACTCAAGGATTTCGACTGATGCCAATACGACTTGACCAAAGACTCACCGCCATTGCCAATCTCGTGGATTACGGCAAGGTTGCGGACGTCGGGTGCGACCACGGAAAGCTCGGCTATTATCTCGTAAGCACGGACAGGGCAAGCGAGGTCATCGCAACGGATATATCTGCTCCGTCGCTTGCAAAAGCGGAGGAACTTGCCAAAGAGAACGGCGTGCAGGACGTTATGCAAACGCGCCTTGGCAACGGACTCGAACCCGTGGGTGACAGAGAAGTGGACACCGTGATTATTGCGGGACTCGGCGGCGACGTCATATCCGATATAGTTTTGCGCGCGCATGCGCAAGACAAAAAGTTTGCGCATTTTTTGCTTTCCGCAAACACGCATCCCGAAAAGGTCAGAGTTGCGCTTCAAAAGTGCGGACATACCGTCGTGTTTGACGAAATGCTGGAATGTGCCGGCAAAGTTTATACGATAATAAAAACGCAAGAGGGCGAGAGCAATCTCTCGGACGACCAAATCCTTTACGGCGCGTTTTTCAAAACTAGCGAGAACTTTGCGTATTTTGCGAAAAAAGAAATCGAAATCATGAAAAACGTGCTTGCACACAATCCCAAAGCCGTCGAACTTTCCGAGAAAATCGAGAAGTTGCAAGCCGCTTTGGACAAAAACGAGGGTTAAAAAGCAATATTCCGCACGTAAACTGCGGATTCGGAATTATGAAAAACAGACAAATAACCGATACAATCGAAAAATTCGCACCGTTGCAGCTTGCCGAGCCGTGGGACAACCCGGGGCTTATGATGGGCAATCTCGACGACGAATGTCGAGGCGTAATCGTTGCGCTTGACTTAACAAAAGACGTCGTAAGGCAAGCAATCGAGCAAGGATGCAACCTCATCGTGACGCATCACCCGTTCTTTTTCAGCGCAATAAAGTGTATAGACACAAGCGTGTCCAAGGGCGGAATTATCGAAGATGTGCTCAAAAACGGACTCACCGTTTATAGTGCGCACACCAATCTCGACGAGTGCGAAGGCGGATTGTGTATGAGCCTTGCAACGCTTCTGGGCGGTGAAAACCTTGCGCCGAACGGCGTGGGGGTGGTGTGCGACGTAAAGGTGCAAAGCCTTGAAAAGTTTGCAAAACACGTTGCGAATACGCTCAAAGACGATTCCGTAAAATACACGGGCGAGGGTAGCAAAACGATTGAAAAAGCAATGATAATTTGCGGCGGAGGAGCAAGCGACGACGCATACGAAAACGCAAAGCAAAACGCAGACGTTTTTGTGAGCGGCGACTTCAAACATCATCTTTACGTCGCATCCGAAAACGACGATTTTCCCATCGTCGAGTTTTCGCACTATTCAAGCGAAATCATCGTTCAAAATTTATTCGAACAAATCATTGCGCCCACCGGCGTGAGCATTATAAAAGCAAAACAAAACCGTCCTTTCAAAACGGTTGGAGGATACAATGAAATTTGACAAGATACTTCAGTACCAAAAAATCGACCAAGAACTTATGAATTTGGAAAGCGAAGTCGCAAAAAGCGACGAACGCCAAAAATTTGCCGTTGCGAAATCGCATCTGGAAGGCGCGACGGAAATGATCGGTAAGCTCAAATCCGAAGCGGGCGAACTTCTTGCAGGCTATGCCGCCATGAAAGAAAAAATCGACGCTCTCAAAGACGAACTCGACGAGTTCGACGGCATTTTGGACGACGTTCAGGACGCAAACGAAGCGGATCATTATCTCAAAATGGTGGCGTCCATCGCCGAAAAAATCAACGCTCTCGAAAAAGAGGCAAACGGTGCTGCGGCAAAAATCGACCAAGTCAACGACAGCTACAAAAAGACGTGGGATCAAGGCGTCAAAGCAACCGACGTGTACAAGAGCGCAAAGGCGGATTACGACAATCTCGTGAGAAAACTCCAACCCAGAGTCGTCGAAATCAAATCTCAACTCAACGCTCTCAAAGCGGAAATCCCTGAAAATATTATGAATGCGTATCTTGCGCTTCGCACGGCGAAAAAGATGCCTGCGTTCGTCGCGTACGACAAAACAAAGGGAGTTTGCGGACGCTGCTTTATGGACTTGCCCAACGACACAAAGTCCAAACTGCGTAACGTCGGCGATTATGCCGAGTGCCCAAACTGCCGCAGAATACTTTACGTTGCCGACGAGCAATAATCGATTTAAAGGAGAGAAGAAAATGAACAATTGCTACAACAACCCCGACGTTTATTGCGTCAACGTTGAAAAGAAGCACGGTGCGGGTTTTCCCCTCGACCAAAACGGCAAAACTAAAACCGTTCTCCTCAACGGCGAATGGGATTTCAAATATTACGTTTCGACGGCAATTCTCAATCCTCGGCCTACCGAGTGGGACAAAATCGAAGTGCCGTCCAACTGGCAACTCAAAGGCTACGGCAAGCCCATTTATTCGAATATTCGCTATCCGCATCCGATTGCGACGAGCGGCAAGCCTCACATCAACGAAAACGAAAATCCTTGCGGCGTGTACAGACGCAATTTTACGCTTGACAAAGTCGAGGGAAGCATACATGTCAATTTTGCAGCCAACAGCGGAGCGGAAGTGTACGTCAACGGCTCGTTTGTCGGTTACAGCGAGGACACTTTCGATTATCAGGAATATGACATTACGCCGTATGTAAAAGTCGGCGAAAACGAGCTGAAAATCATCGTCTACCGCTATACGACGGGCAGTTATCTCGAAGACCAGGATATGTGGCGCATATCCGGACTTTATCGCGACGTCAACCTCGTGTTCCTTCCCGACGTGCGCATAGAGGATATGTACGCACGCGCGGAGTTCAACGAGGACTATTCCAAGGCGAAACTTCTTGTCGACGCAAGCGTGTATTGCGCAAAAGGCGTGGAAATTTCGGACGCAGACGTCAAAATCGAGCTTATCGACAAGGACGGCAACACCGTTTGCGAAGGCAATTTTGCGGTGCTCGGTCTTGACGAGGACGAATCCATGGCGGTCAAGATGACGGAAAATATCGTCAATCCGCATCTTTGGAGTGCGGAAGATCCGTATCTTTACAAACTTCGCCTTACGTTCACGTCAGTTGAAAAGGGACAACCCGTCGTCCACGATATTCGCGAGATAGATTTCGGCTTCAGAAAAGTCGAGATAATTCCGTCGATAGACGGCAAGCAGCCCTACATAACTCTCAACGGCAAAAAACTCAAAATAAGAGGCGTAAACCGCCACGAGTTTCATCCCGATTTCGGCCATGCGGTGCCCAGAGAGTACACCGAAAAGGATATTCTTCTTCTCAAAAAACACAACGTCAACAGCATAAGAACTTCGCACTATCCCAACAGCCGCCATTTCTACGAGCTTTGCGACAAGTACGGCATTATGGTTATGTGCGAAAACAACCTCGAAACTCACGGACTTGCAACTCGCGTGCCTCGTTCGAACAGAAGATGGACGGAGCAAGTGTGCTGGCGTATGCGCAACATGGTTTTGTCTTATCGCAACCATGCTTGTATTCTTTTCTGGTCGCTCGGCAACGAAAGCGGAAACGGCAAAGCGTTCCCGGCAATGAAAAAAGCCGCTCTCGAACTTGACAATACTCGTCCGATTCACTATGAGCCGGACGCATATCTCAAAACGACCGATATTATGAGCGAGATGTACACAAAGGAAGAGCAGATGGAAGAGATCGCTCACAATCGTTGCCATATCCATTCCATGGCATTGTGGGCGCCGTTCGGACATCTTCTCACGCCGAGAATGTACAAAAACAAGCCGTTTATTCAGTGCGAATACGCTCACTGCATGGGCAACAGCCTCGGCAATTTCGAGGACTACTGGAAACATTTCAGAAACAATGACAGACTTTGCGGCGGATATATTTGGGACTTTGCAGACCAAGCTATCAAACGCGTAAACCAAGACGGCGTCGTGGAATACACCTACGGCGGCGACTGGGGGGATAAGCCCAACGACGGCACGTTTGCATTCAACGGTATCGTCAGAGCGGACAGAAGCCCCAATCCCGCGTTCTATGAAGTTGCAAAAGTTTATCAACAAGTCCAATTCGAGCGCAAAGGCGACAAAATCGAGCTTACGAACGAATATATGTTTACAAATCTCGACAGATTTACGTTGAAATTCGAGCTTGTGCAAAACGGCGTGGTAACTCAAACCAAAGTCGTGGATATGCCTTCCGTCAAACCGCTTGAAAAGGGCAGCGTGGAAATTCCTTTCGATATGCCGAAAGAAAAATGCGAAGTCGCAATCAACTGTTACGCAGTCGTAAAGGGTAGCTTCGACGTTTTCGAGGACGGTGAAGCGGTTGCTTACGAGCAAATCGATATGACGGGTTACGTTCCGCAAGAGTTCAAGAGCGCGCAAGGCAAAACCGTCTTTGACGAGGATGGTGTAATCGTGCTCGAATGTGGAAAAATGCGTGCGACGGTATCCAAAAACGGCGGATGCATCTCATCCATTGTCGTGGACGGCAAAGAAAAACTTTCGTCGCCTATCATGCTCAACTTCTGGCGCGCGGCAATCGACAACGACAAATCTCCGCAAATTCCGCATTTCGCGCTTGCTCTGTTGGGCAAAACCTTCTTCAAATCGTGCAAGGATCACCTTGTCAAGTCCAATATGACCATAACCGACAAATCCCTTGTCATAGACTGGTCTTGCTCGCCGCAATTGTTTGCGTTGAGAACGGTTTACGAGGCAGGCGAGGACGGATTGAAAGTGTCCATGAGAGTGAAAAACAATATGTTCTCGCTTCCCAGATACGGCTTCCGTATGGGGCTTGCGTCCTCCGACGATATGACCTTCTTCGCAAGAGGACCTCACGAAAACTACTGCGACCGCAAAGCCGCGGCAAAACTCGGCGTGTATTCGGGCAAAATTGCGGATTTCGAGCACAACTATCTCGTCCCGCAAGAAAACGGCAACCACACCGACGCACGTTGGCTCAAAGTTGGCGGTGAGGACGGACTTACGTTCGTAGCGTGCGAAAAGCCTTTTGAATTCAGCGTGCATGATTATACGCAAGAAGCTCTCGAAGAGGCAACTCATGCGCACGAACTCAAACACGGCGGAGTGGTTGAAGTTTGCATAGACGGCGCGCAACGCGGCGTTGGTGGCGACGTCCCGGCACTTGCCTGCACGAAGAAACGCTACAAGATTCTTCCCAACCGTTACCACGAATTCAGCTTTGTCATCAAAGCGTAAGGGTATATTTTCAATCTATATTTAGTGCCGCAAGCCTATTGCTTACGGCACTTTTTATATATTGTTTTTTGATAGAAATTTGTGTTGACTTTGCTTGAACACACATATATAATGTCTTTCACTATATTGCGCGTACTGCTTTGGTGTTGCAGATTGCGCGGAGGGTTTTATGAATTTGACATTGAAAGACGGAAGAGTTGTTTCTCTCGACGATTCTATGAGCGCGTACGAGGCGGCAAAACGCATCGGTGACGGGCTTGCAAAGAGTGCGCTCGCATGCAAGATTAACGGCGTCGTATGCTCGATGGATACGCTTGTCGACAAAGATTGCGATTTTGAATTGCTCACTTTTCAGGACGAAGAAGGCAGAAGAGTTTATCGCCATACTTGCGCGCATATTTTGGCGCAGGCGGTCAAAAACGTCTATCCCACCGTTCAACTTGCCATAGGCCCTGCCGTTGACAACGGTTTTTATTATGATTTCGATTTCAGAACGCCCATAACTCAAGCGGATTTTGCCAAAATCGAGGCGGAAATGAAGAGCATAATCAAAGCCAATTTGCCCATAATTCGCATCGAATGTACTCGCAAAGAGGCGGAAGGGCGCATTGCAAAGATGAAACAAATCTACAAGGCGGAGCTTTTGTCGGATATTCCTCAAAACCAAAAGATAACCTTTTATCAACAAGGCGATTTCGTCGACCTTTGCGCAGGCCCGCACCTTACGTCTACCGGAAAAATCAAGGCGTTCAAACTCACATCGCTCACCGGCGCGTACTGGAAAGGCAACGAAAAAAACAAGATGCTCACGCGTATTTACGGCACGTGTTTCGAGAAAAAATCCGATCTTGACGAGTATATCCAAAAGCTCGAAGACGCAAAAATGCGCGACCACAACAAAGTCGGCAGAGAGCTTGGCTTGTTTATGACCGACGAAAACATAGGCCAAGGACTTCCGCTTATGATGCCCAAGGGCGCGCGCATTATTCAGATTATGGAAAGATTTGTCGAGGACGAGGAGCAAAAGAGGGGATACTTGCTCACAAAAACGCCCATAATGACAAAAAACAATCTTTTTATAGTGTCGGGACATTGGGATCACTACAAAGAAAAAATGTTTTACATCGGCGACGAGGACGTTGACGACGAGATTTTGTGTTTGCGTCCTATGACTTGTCCGTTGCAATTCACCATCTACAAAAACGGACTCAAAAGTTATCGCGATTTGCCGATAAGATATGCCGAAACCGCAATAGAGTTCAGAAAAGAAGCGAGCGGAGAGATGCACGGCCTTACCAGAATCCGTCAATTCACGCTGTCGGACGGACACATTATATGCACGCCGGCGCAACTCGAATCGGAGTTCAAAGGCGCGGTTGACCTCATAAAATACCTTGTCGGCGTGCTCGGACTTCAAGACGACGTTAGTTATCGTTTCTCTCGCTGGGATCCGAAAAATCCCGACAAGTACGTCGGCACGGCGGAGGATTGGAACAGAGTTGAAACGGCTATGCAAACCATTCTTTCCGACCTCGGTATCGAACATAGCGAGGCGTGGGGTGAAGCGGCGTTCTACGGGCCTAAACTCGACGTGCAAGGCAAAAACGTACACGGCAAAGAAGACACGCTTTTCACCGTGCAAATCGACTTTGCGCTTGCTACGCGCTTCGATATGATATATATCGACGAAAACGGCGAAAAGGCACGCCCGATAATAATTCATCGCTCGTCCATAGGCTGTTATGAGCGCACTCTTGCTATGCTCATCGAAAAGTATAACGGAGCGTTCCCGATGTGGCTTGCGCCCGAACAAGTGCGCGTTTTGTCGCTGACGGATAGAACGTGTGATGTCGCAAAGAGCGTTCGCGACAAACTTTTCGACATGGGATTGCGTGCGGAAGTCGACGTAAGAAGCGAAAAACTCGGCAAAAAAATCCGCGAAGCGCAACTTGAAAAAGTGCCTTATATTCTTGTTATAGGCGACAAGGAAGCAGAGCAAAACGTAGTTGCCGTGCGTCATCGTACCGACGGCGACCTCGGCGTAATGAGCGTTGACGACTTTGCAAAACTTGCTCTTATGGAAGTCGCAACCAAACAAATCAAATGATTTTCGCACCGCTATTGAGCGAATAAATTGCTCAAACGGCATCGCGGTTATGGCAACCGCCCCAAATGTCATTCCGAGGAACAAAGTGACGTGGGAATCCCCTAAAAAGGAACGAAAAACACAGTGGCGATTGCCACCGACCGCACTTGTTCTCGCAATCTCTACCGCGCAGAAAATCTTTGCTATCAGTTCAAACACGGATAAAAAACTCTTGCCGCAATTTCGCAAGATTGTCTGCTTGGTGAAAGCGTGCAAAGCACGCAAGCGGACAAACGAACACTTATTCAGAGTGTTCTTATACATGGAATGTGCTTATTCGGGGTGCGAGCCGCAAGGCGGCGAGAATATGAGTGCTGAGCTTGACGGTTGTACCGTCCGACTGCGCCGTGTTGTTGCGTAGCTGGCGCACA
>ERZ780157.746-NODE-746-length-39762-cov-4.209207_pt1 | contig 39762 bp, 31 predicted proteins | sample MGYA00511169_ERZ780157 | MGnify/ENA primary metagenome ERZ780157 (study PRJEB29588, sample SAMEA1965149) | human gut metagenome | biome: human gut; feature: human-associated habitat; material: faeces | place: Denmark | collected 2008/2010 ...
GCAAGGTGAAAATGATGAAAGCAAAAGTCGTTATCAATCATTGTAAGTTTGGCGGTGAGACAGACAACTGGATGTGGCCGCGTCACACCGGCGACTTCTCCATGTTCCGTATCTATGCTGACGCGAACGGTGAACCGGCAGAATACAGTGAAAACAATGTCCCCCTGAAAACAAAGAAACATTTGTCTATCTCTATCAAAGGGTTGAAAGAGGGAGATTACGCAATGATTATGGGATTCCCCGGAAGCACGAGCCGTTACCTGACTGTATCAGAGGTGAAAGAACGTATGGAATCGGAAAACGACCCGCGTATCCGTATTCGTGGCGCACGTTTGGCTGTCCTGAAGGAAGTGATGAATGCCAGTGACAAAATCCGTATTCAGTATGCTAACAAGTATGCGGGTTCCAGCAATTATTGGAAAAACTCCATCGGTATGAATAAAGCCATCATCGATAATGATGTGTTGGGAACGAAAGCTGCACAGGAAGCTAAATTCGCAGAATTTGCAAAGGCGCAAAACAATGCTGAATATGCGGCAGTCGTGAAGAACATCGATGACCTGGTAGCTAAAACAACCCCTCTCAATTATCAATATACTTGTTTGAGAGAGACTTTCTTCGGAGCTATCGAATTTGGTAATGTCATGTTATCTAAAACACGTGAAGCATTGCTTGAAAAGAACGACTCTGTGATCGAAGCACGTATGAAAGCGCTGGAAAGCACTTACGAAAGTATCCATAACAAAGATTATGACCATGAAGTAGACCGCAAAGTTGCTAAAGCATTGTTCCCGTTATATGCGGAAATGGTTCCGGCTAACCAGCGTCCGTCTATCTACAAAGTAATTGAGCAGAAATATAAGGGCGATTACAACAAGTTTGTTGATGATATGTACGACAACTCTATTTTTGCCAACCGCGCAAACTTCGAGAAGTTTACAAAGAAGCCGTCAGTGAAAGCAATCGACAACGATCTTGCATTGCAATACTGCCAATCTAAATATGACTTGATGGATAAACTGGTTTCCCAGCTCAAGGACATGGATCAGGAACTAGCTTTACTGCACAAAACTTATATTCGTGGTCTGGGCGAAATGAAATTGCCTGTACCTTCTTACCCGGACGCAAACTTTACCATTCGTCTGACTTATGGTAACGTGAAACCATACGATCCGAAAGACGGCGTACACTACAACTATTACACCACCACTAAAGGAATTCTTGAGAAAGAAAATCCGGAAGACCGCGAGTTCGTTGTCCCCGCCAAACTGAAAGAGCTGATTGAGAAGAAAGATTATGGCCGTTATGCTTTACCGAACGGTGATATGCCTGTCTGCTTCCTGTCCACCAATGACATCACCGGCGGTAATTCCGGCAGCCCGGTATTGAATGAAAACGGAGAACTGATCGGTTGTGCTTTTGATGGTAACTGGGAATCATTGAGCGGTGACATCAACTTCGACAACAACCTGCAACGTTGTATCAACCTGGATATCCGTTATGTCCTGTTCATTCTGGAGAAGTTAGGCAACTGCGGACACCTGATTAATGAAATGACAATCGTAGAATAAATGAGAAAACAAATCCTATTTGTCCTATTTTCACTGGCAACTCTTAGCATCCACGCCGACGAAGGCATGTGGATGCTAACCGATCTGAAAACCCAGAACGCAGTTGCCATGCGCGAACTCGGTCTTGAAATTCCGATCGAAGAAGTATACGACGCGAACGGTCTTTCTCTGAAAGATGCTGTGGTACACTTTGGAGGAGGATGCACGGGAGAAATTATCTCTTCCGAAGGACTGGTACTGACGAATCACCACTGTGGTTATGGAGCTATCCAGCAACACAGTAATGTGGAACATGACTACCTGACAGATGGTTTCTGGGCTATGAATCGTGACGCGGAACTTCCTACTCCAGGATTGACCGTTACATTTATCGACCGGATTCTGGATGTGACCGATTACGTCAATGAGCAACTGAAAAAAGATCCGGACCCGGAAGGTGTCAACTACCTGTCACCAAGTTATCTGGGCACCGTGGCAGAACGTTTCGCCAAAGCAGAGAACATAGAAATAACTCCTGCAACAAAACTGGAGCTCAAGGCTTTTTACGGAGGAAACAAATATTATATGTTCATCAAAACGGTGTACAGTGATATTCGTATGGTGGGCGCTCCTCCTTCTTCCATCGGCAAATTCGGTGCAGATACCGACAACTGGATGTGGCCTCGTCACACAGGCGACTTTTCCCTTTTCCGTATTTATGCGGACAAGAACGGAAAACCGGCAAAATATTCAAAAGACAACGTCCCTTTGCAGGTAAAGAAACACTTGAAAATCAGCATTGCCGGAGTTCAGGAAGGAGATTTCACCTTTGTGATGGGATTTCCGGGACGTAACTGGCGATACATGATTTCCGACGAAGTGGAAGAACGGATGCAAACGACCAACTTTATGCGCCAGCATGTACGTGGAGCCCGTCAGAAAGTACTCATGGAGCAAATGCTGAAAGATCCTGCCGTACGTATTCATTATGCGAGCAAATATGCTTCATCAGCCAACTACTGGAAGAATGCCATCGGTATGAATGAAGGACTGGTACGTCTCAACGTACTGGATACCAAACGTGCGCAACAAGAGGAATTATTAGCCCGTGGCCGTGAAAAAGGAGATGATTCATATCAGAAAGCTTTTGATGAGATTCGTTCTATTGTGGCTCATCGCCGTGACGCGATCTATCATCAGCAGGCTATCAATGAAGCATTGGTCACCGCCCTTGATTTTATGCGCATCCCTTCCACGATGGAATTGGTTGCCGCTCTGAAATCAAAAGATAAGGAGCAAATAAAAGAGGCGAAGCTAAAATTAAAGCAAGAAGCTGATAAGTATTTTGCTTCTGTCCCCTTCCCCGAAGTAGAACGGATGGTTGCCAAAGAGATGCTGAAAACTTATGCCAACTATATTCCGGAGGAACAACGAATCAATATCTTCGAAATCATCAATTCCCGCTTCAAGGGAAGTATCGATGCCTTCATCGATGCTTGCTTTGAACATTCTATTTTTGGCAATCCTAAAAACTTTGAAAAGTTTATCAAGAAACCAAGTTTGTATAAAATAGGATATGACTGGATGGTATTATTCAAATATTCTATTACCGACGGGATCTTGAAAACAGCCATTGCCATGAAAGAAGCCAATCAGAACTATGACGCTGCTCATAAAGTATGGGTGAAAGGCATGATGGATATGAGACAGGAAAAAGGTACACCTATTTATCCGGACGCCAATTCAACTTTACGTTTGACCTACGGCCAGGTACTTTCTTATGAACCCGCTGACGGTGTTGTGTATGATGCTCATACCACCCTCAAAGGTGTAATGGAGAAAGAAGATCAGGGTAACTGGGAATTTGTAGTGCCTCAAAAATTGAAAGAGCTGTATAAATCCCAGGATTATGGACGCTATGGTAAAAACGGTGAAATGCCCGTCTGCTTTATTGTAAACACCGACAATACAGGAGGAAATTCCGGTAGTCCGGTATTTAACAGCAAAGGTCAGTTGGTTGGAACTGCTTTCGACCGCAACTTTGAAGGCTTAACAGGAGACATTGCTTTCCGTCCTTCATCGCAGCGAGCCGCTTGTGTTGACATCCGCTATACCTTGTTTATCATCGATAAATACGCAGGAGCCTCTCATATCATCGACGAACTTAGCATTGAGTAAGTTGAGAGTTGAGAATTAAAAATTGAGAAATAAAAGTTATGCCATCTGGCATTATATTTCTCAATTTTTAATTCTCTATTTTCAATTTATATAAACTCTTCCACCATATACATCTCATCAATCATTTCATTCATTATATTCTGTAAATTCTGAATTGCTTCTTCCGGAGATTCTCCATAAGCGTTACAGTACATATTTACAGTCAACCAGGCATAATAGCCACCATCCGATGCGCTTTCAAGCACATAATCTGTTCTGTTCAGTTTCATATTGGTAAATAATTATTGAATGTTGGTATTGAAGTTATTTCTGATTGTGAGGCTGCCAGTTTCTCCAGTTCCAGGATGATCCGACGTTCACAACTGCGAACCCAATAAATAAAGTGACGGTTCGGGGCATATTTCCCGACAAAACGGAGCAACGGTTGCAAGTCAAAGGAATCACTGATTATTCCTGCTCCCGCTTTCATTGCATCATACGCATTACAGTCCTGTTCAATATGTGCCGGGACCATCAACACTGGTTTTCCAAGATACATTGCTTCACAAATAGACTCGAAACCAGCCGTACTGGCATAAGCTCTGCAACCTGCCATAGCATTAAGAAACTTCACATCATCTATTTGATGGAAACTCAATGTTTCGTCCACCCGTATCACCTCCTCGGTATCCGATTTATCCCAGAAAAATGTTAGTGGGACTTCCGGATGCCTTGCATGAAAATGCTCCACGCTATCGGCAAACCCGGAATTGACCATATATCCGTGAATATAATTCCCCTCTTCCGGCCGGATAGCTGTCACTTCCTGACGAATCAAAGGAGGGACAGTTACTATCTGATTATTATCATCCTGCTCCATTTCCCGGAAAGATAAAGCCAGCTTCTTCGAGGATTTCAGAGCAGTCATCCGGGTAAAGAAACGCAACATCCATAACTGACACGAACTCTTATCCGGAAACTCGAAATCATGATGCAAAAACAAATACTGATGTCCAACGCAAATATACGGAACAGAGGGGCGGAAGAGTGCATAGGTAAGTCCGGTTAAAAGTTCGTAGAAGTTGATGACGACTTCCGCCCCTGTCTCCCTGATCCGCTGATTTATATAATACATACTACGGATATATTCCGGTAGTTTCAATAAATTGTATGCAAAGCTTTTCGTCAGATTTGCCCGCTTATTATCTGCTGTAGGCAGAAAGTTTGGACTAATGAAGCGCTTCACTGGTGCGTGAATGCTCCGATTGAAAAATCCCGGCAAGGTACGTGTCGAGCTTTTTCCCACCAAGACTTCCACTACTTCGTGTCCATTACGCAATAACATTTCTTCGAGGGTGATCGCCTGTGTAAAGTGCCCTCTCCCCTCACCTTGAACAATAAATAAGAATTTCATAGTTCTATTATTTTTCGATACGCAAAGTTCCCTCTTTCACATTACAAGATGATGACTCTACAATGACTATTCTATGAACAAAAACGACCTTTTTTCGTTATTATAATAAAATAGGATTTATATTTGCAGTCTTCAATGACTGTCATTTAACTCTAAGAAAGGAAAGATTATGGAAAAGTTTGAAGATTTAATACAGTCACCGATACCCGTTTTAGTTGATTTCTTTGCAGAATGGTGTGGACCCTGCAAAGCAATGAAACCCGTTTTAGAAGAATTGAAAACAATGGTAGGAGATAAAGCCCGTATTGTGAAGATAGATGTTGACCAACATGAAGATTTGGCTACTAAATATCGCATACAGGCAGTGCCGACTTTTATTTTATTCAAAAATGGAGAAGCCGTATGGAGACATTCCGGAGTTATCCACAGTAGTGAATTAAAAGGAATCATCGAACAAAATTACATATAAAAGGAAAATAGCGAATGAAGAAAGTATTAGCAATGGTAGCTTTTGTCATGCTGAGCGTTATCGTATACGCCTTCAATGACAAACCGGATGCCAATCAAGGTAAAAAAGAGGTAACAGGTAACGGTGAAGTCGTCGTAATGGACAAAGAAATGTTTCTGAAAGACGTCTTCGATTATGAAAAATCAAAAGAGTGGAAATACAAAGGTGACAAACCTGCCATCATCGACTTATATGCAGACTGGTGTGGTCCTTGTCGCCAGACAGCCCCAATCATGAAAGAATTGGCAAAGGAATATGCAGGGAAAATAACAATCTACAAAGTCAATGTAGACAAACAGAAAGAACTTGCTGCCTTGTTCAACGCAACAAGCATTCCATTGTTTGTATTCATTCCTATGAAAGGAGATCCGCAGCTTTTCCGTGGAGCGGCTGACAAAGCAACTTACAAGAAAGCTATCGATGAATTTCTACTGAAATAAAGAGCCCTAATTATAGTGACACTATCCGGTGTGGATAGTGTCACCATTTTTATATACAGAATAAAGATCATTTAAAGTATCCCACGGGATGATTCATCATAGGAATCTGACTATCTTTCAGTTTCAATACTTTCTTCAGCTGAGCGGCATCCATCGAAGCACGTGGCACTGTAGCCAGTTTAGCCGCAGAACAGAAAATAGAAATATTCTGAGAAACAATACCGGCATCCATGGCTCCCATTAGTTGATTCTGTATCTTCTGAGCATCACCAAAACGGGAAACATCACTGATTAATACTAAAGATACCGGAGCCGTTTTTACAAAAGCCTGGCCACCCGCTACCGCTCCACGGTAATCTCCTTCAGCAATCAGATTTAACTGATGATTCTTTGCGTCATACAAGTAACTTCCTTCCGATAATATCACATATACGTCTACATCCTGCTTATTCATAGCGGAAGGAGCCGTTCGTTTTCCAGCATCCGAACGATTGATTCCGTTGGCCGCCCATAATAAGTCTGACAAATCAGCAAGAGTTAACGCTTTCGAAGCATACTCACGCGTAGATTGACGTTCAGACAATGCCTTCATCACCGTACCAGTACGATTTAAATTAGGTTTTGGTAACTTAACAACCTTATCAGCAGCAAAAGCAGCCGCTGAAAGCATTAAACAAACGAACAATAGTTGTACCTTTCTCATAATTGTGGTATTTATAAAGTTGATAGGCAAATATAAACAAAAAAGGTCTGCATTCACTATAGAACACAGACCTTTTAAAAGTTATTTATAAGGCTTTATTATTTCTTATCTCCGAAATAACGGTTGTAAAGTCCTTCAAAACCTTTACCATGACGAGCTTCGTCCTTGCACATTTCGTGTACAGTATCGTGAATAGCGTCCAGATTCAAAGCTTTAGCACGAGTAGCGATACGTTTTTTGTCTTCGCATGCACCTTGTTCAGCATCTTTACGCTTTTGCAGGTTAGTTTTTGTATCCCAAACACAGTCACCCAGCAATTCTGCAAATTTAGAAGCATGTTCAGCTTCTTCCCAAGCATAGCGTTTGAAAGCTTCAGCTACTTCAGGATAACCTTCACGGTCAGCCTGACGGCTCATAGCCAAATACATACCTACTTCAGTACATTCACCCATAAAGTGATTATTCAGATCCTTGATCATTTCTTCGTCACAACCTTTTGCAACACCAATCACGTGTTCGTCAGCAAAAGACAATGCACCACCTTCTACTTCAACAACTTCTACGAATTTGCTAGCAGGAGCTTTACACAAAGGACATTTCTCAGGAGCTGCGTCACCTTCATAAACGTAACCGCAAACAGTACATCTAAATTTTTTCATTTTCTTCTCAATTTTAAATTAATTAGTCAATACGTGTTTCTTTATCTTTTCTTAAGCAATTCTTGCATATACCTTTATAATAATAATGAACTTCTGTCACTTGATGCCCATCCATTTCCTGATTCTCAACTGTCTTCACAGATTCCGGACATTTCAAGTCATAAATATGACCACAGCGCCTGCAAAGAAAATGTGAGTGTACAGAAGTATCTGCATCAAAATTAGTATTTTTCTCATCAATCGTAAGCATCAACGCAGCTCCTTGTTCCGAAAACAGTTTCAAGGTGTTGTAAACCGTAGTTTTTGAAAGGGTCGGCATTGAAGGAGACAATGCTGTATAAATATCATCAGCCGATGGATGAATAGGATGATTCATCAAATATTCCATGATAGCTATACGCTGCATGGAAGGCTTGATATTATGTTCTAACAATCGTTCATATGGTTTCATAAATTCCCCTTCTTTTCAAAGTTGTATTCATTACAATTATAAATCTGATGCAAATATAGAAAGTCCCGATATCATTTCCAAATAAAATCAATATTTTTTTTGCAGATATGTATTACTAAATTCTTCCATACAAAAAAGGCCATCTTAAGAAAGATGACCTTTAGACATTGATATACCTTTATTTTGCCTTAATTCTTATTGGTTTTAGCCTCTTCGATTATTGATTCAGGTACTTTTTCGCAACGGACATATTTATTCACGTCACTATCATCATCTTTTACAGTCCAAATCATAGAACCGGATTCTAGCAAATCCGTTACGATATAGTCATTGTTCCAGTCACCATTACCAAAATCATATTCACCGCTAATAACATATCCCAGATATGGATCGTTTTCTATACTAAAAGAACCAGTAATATAACGTGCATACATACTGTCAAACTTCTGATACATTTCAAAAGTCAGTTCTCTACGATTAAAAGTTATATAGCAATATGTACCTTCTGCCAGAGCTTGTCCGTTCCATTCAGAAAGTTGCCACGTTCCGTTCAAATTAGCAGCAGTGACCGGCAAGGCAGGAATCTCTACCTTTTCATCGTCGTCACAGGATGCGAAACAAAGCACGAAGGCGAATAAAGCCATTAATTTGAAAATATTCTTCATGTCTTCTTTTTATTTTTATTGTTACTTAATACAGTTTACTTTTATATTCAATGTCCGGTCTGACGGTTGCCCTTCCACTCCTTCTATAATAATAGGAAAAGTAAATGAACGACCTTTTTCCACAGGAATCAGTGAGGCGTCTATTGTGATCACAATGTCGGCTTCACTACCCGGACTGATTACTTCCGGCTCGGTACGAAAAGTTGCAAACTCAGGAATAACAGCAGCCGACAAACGCAATGATTGTTTTCCGCTGTTACCACACAGGATTCGTTCGGAAGGACGCTTTCCCGCATTTACTTCCCGAAATTCTATCCGGTTTTGTTTCAGTCTCAATTTACCCATCTTATATGGATAACGTCCCCATTCATCCGTTCCCGGCAACACATTACCAATTAATGTAAGGCGTGCCACGGGCATTTTGTCCGAAGAAGACAGATAAACAAAAGCATTCGTATCTATTGTTCCAGGATGATTCTTCGGATGATAAGTCAATACTACAACTCTCGTTTCACCGGGAGACATCTCCCCTGTACGTACATCTGCTACCACACATCCACAAGTAGTTCTTACACGGGTAAGATTTATGGCTTTGCCACTTACATTAGTACATGTGAAACGATACATTTTTGGAGCATCATCTTCGGTCAATGTCCCGATATTCAGCACAGTCTCGTCAAAACGCAGAATATGTTCCGCCCCTTTTATCAACGGCGGATTTATCAGCGTATCTGTTTTTTCCTGTGGAGTGAAATGGACATTCCGGGCTTCAACCGCCCGGAATTGTCCGATGACTACACATAATAAAAAGAATCGTATCCAAGTAACTGGTTTCATTGAATATTAAAATTACATCCAACCATTATCATTAGCCTTCTTGCGAACAGTAACAGTAATGGATTGTTCGCTTCCATTGCTTACTTTCACTGTAATACGGGTTGCACCGGTTTTTACCCCAGATACTGTCATAAACGTACCATTGACAGATACTGAAGCGACAGTTGTATCCCCCGATGTGCAGGTATAAGTTAGATTCTCTCCATTAACAAAATAGTAGGCAAGGTTTAAATCCGATGTTGTACCTTCTGCTACATACATATTTGGTACTACCATGTCAGAACCATTACCCTCAATATTGTTAAGCAACATTCCGGCATCTACCAATCCAGCACCCATCTTGCCGACGTATTTCGACAGTTCCACCTTTGTAGGAGAAGCACCGGCAGAAAGATGATTGCGATAATAAGTTTTCACTTTTCCATTACTGTACCAACTATCCAATGGCTTTGTAGACGTCTTCAGTAATTCAATAAACTCAGTTGCTTTGAAATGACGACGTTGTTTGATAGCATACGATAGTCCTAATGCCGCTACTCCCGATACATGAGGACAAGCCATAGAGGTACCATCCATAAATCCATAAGTTGCAATACCGTTTTGTATCCAAGTAGAAAGGATAGAACCAGAATATATACCCTCTGTCCAACCTTCGGGATCCTCTTGGCCAACTGCATTGTAATATTCAGTATCACCACCGGGGGCAGAAACAGTCACTTCCTTACCGTAGTCGGTATAAGAAGCCGGAGTAAAATCAGCGGCTACTGCACTTACTGATACACATTTGGAATAAGCAGCAGGAAACGCTGGCATTCCTGCATATTCGTTACCGGAGGCAAAAATAGCCAATCCACCATCAATCACACCATTAGGAGAACCTGCATTATTAATAAAGTAGTCCAAGGCCTCTTTTTCCAACGGATACAGATTTTCCCATTCTTCTTCTGATCCCGGTCCGGGAGTATATCCTTCAATGATACTAGCTAAAGAAGAATTATATCCCCAACTGCATTGCAAAATAACAGCACCATTATCAGCCGCATACTTGATAGCTCTGGCCTCGGCATCCAAAGTGACACCAGCATCACCGGAGAACACCTGGCATGACATAATCTTCACTCCCGAATCTTTGGAACCGTCACCGCCTGCAATACCACAAACACCTATACCGTTGCCGTTCACAGCTGCAATAGTACCTGCAACGTGTGTTCCGTGTCCCGAATCACTTGTTTCCATCCATGAGATAATCCCCGTATTACTTACAAAATTGTAACCATACTTATCATCTTTATATCCATTACCATCGGCATCAGTACCCGCATAAAGTTCCTCTCCTTCGTTAATCCAGATATTATCGGCCAAGTCAGGATGAGTATTCATCACACCCTCATCCAATACAGCAACAATAATAGAGGGATCACCCATACACTTCTTCCAGGCATTCACACAACCAACATCACATCCTGCCTCCGAACCATTACCCAATCCATTCTGATTGTCAAAAGGATTATTCCCAGTGTTATCATAATGCCATTGATCGGTAAGTCCGGGATCATTAAATGTATTTCTAGCCGTCATAGCACGTGTAGCCGCCTTTTGTTCCAAAGCGCTCTCATTTATATAACTCCGATAACCTTGGGTTCTATAAGCACGTTTAATATGACTATTTCCTTGTACTTTTGAGATTTCACCCAACTTACTAAGACGGTTAGCGGCCTCCTTCAAGTTTGTATTCTCATCAAACTTTACCCGATACCACAAATGCAGTTCGGCACTACGGGTACGCTCTTCATTCTTAGCATCTACCGGAAATATACGTTCAAAATGATATGCACCCAGAATATCCAACACTTCGTCAGTAGATGGAATACCGGAACGAGTCATGACTCCTCCCCCACTTCTTGTCGCAACCTTAAGAGTCTGATCAAGGATTTCAGTCATTGCCGGATCGAATTTGATGAGCAATTCGCCAGAAGTAACGTCAGCTGGAAGCTGAACTTCCGTCCCCCCTACAGGGGTGGACGGTTGTTCGATAAGTTCTTGTTCCGAGCATGCAGTCAGCATTAGGGCAAACAGTGCTGTATATAAGAAATTTTTCTTCATTGTTCCTTTTTAAAAGTTATTCTTGTTTCTGATATTTATTCTAGAGTCATCTTATTCAATTGTCTCCGATAATACAAATTTTCTGAAGTACAACGGATAAGCTACACCGTTAACCACATGATCTGTCCCCGGATCCTTTTTGCCATAGTAATAAGAATAATCATAGTTAACGACATCCACATTACTAAATCCGACTGTATTTCCATTTGAATTTTTACCATTCTCCTGCTGGTTAAACACCATATTCTCCGGATTCCAATAAGCAAAGTAAGGATGGAATAAAAGCCAATTTGGAATTGCACCAGTCATGAAATTCAAGTTCAGATGAAGTATACGCGTAAATGGTAATACACGTGGAATATCCTGTCCGCTCACCGGAGCTTGATTCTGGTATGTCACTTGATTATCTGTTGTCAACAGCCATTGACAAGTATCGCTTGATATCTTATCGAGGAATATGGACGGAGTAGCAGTCAACTCATCTTCACTGAAGAAATCTGATTCCTGATAAGTGGCAGGTTTTCCTGCAGCCTTCAAAGCAGCTGTCATTTCCGCATCTGTAGGAAGTTCTCCTTCAAGGAAGTTATAAGACATTTCCAGTGATATCAGTTTATCCCAAGTCAGTAACTTCAAGAAGGCATCTCTCTGCAATTGTCCTTGAGAAATATCAACATGCAAACCAACATCCTTACCATTATATTGATTGTTTCCATCAACCAGACTTAAATCGTTCAGCGTTTCCGTAGCACGACATCCGGTCAATGACAAATGTCTTAAATGTGGGAAATTCTTTTCATTCACTACATCCGTTATCACAGACAACGTCTTAAAGTTATTACTTGTCAGATCCATATTCTCCATTTTTTTACCCAATTGAGCAAAATTTTCAGGGAGTGCATTTATACCCAAAGAAAATACTGTCAGATTTTTCAAATACTCTAATCCACAAATTTCCTCTCCCAAATAGACAGTACGTATCTGCCGGTTGGCATTACTCTGAACAGTAAATGATTCCAAATATTTCAGATGACGAATTTCTTTGGGTAATGATTCACCATCCTGTAAATCAATCATAGCATAACGTACCGAACGCACACGACCAACAGCTTCAGGAGGAAGTTCTCCGCTTTTTATTTCTTTATCAGTAGCTTCCCAAAGTGTCACAAGTTCCCAGTTCAGCATACTTTCACTGGTATCAAAGCTCATCATGGTCTGGAGTTTGCTATTGATAGTGATAACAGCCAACGAATCACCAGCACGATTATCTTCAATTTTCATTGCAGCTTTTTGTGTTACAGTCAGCACTACAGCATTTATTTTATTACCGTCGTTGTCCACTAACTGATCTTCCGAATTAACAGGAACCAAATGAATTTTTGCCACACGGGTGTAAGGAGCCACATTCATTCCCCAACGGAAATCGACTTTCAGAGTACGAGGACGTGCTCCTCTGTCTAAATCGACTGCTAAATCTTTATCTTTCGGTAATGTCAACCAGTTACTTCTCTCTCCCTCTACTTCAGCTTTCTCTTCATCAGTCATTGTCGCCTCTTCTGCGAAAGAATAATCCACACTTCCGATTTTGAAATTAACGTTAGTAGAGATCGTAGCGCCGAAATGACGCTCTTTATAAATATCCGAACTAGGAATCTCCACCTCCGGTTCTCTCACTAAGATTTGCTTACCAAAACCGAACTGTGTAACCGTTACCAATCGAGGTTCCCGACCATCCATAGAGAAACGTATTTGAGCTGTACGTGCAGCATTTGTCAGTGTAGAGTCTATGGCAAGATCACATACCGCCGAACCAAGACCATTTGCCGGTGAAACGGCAATCCAAGGTTCTGACACGCGGGTCACCCATTGACCGTCGGACGAAACGGCAATCTTCTCTGTTCCTCCTTCAGCACCGATAGTAATTTCTTCTTTATCTATCGTAATGCCATCGACTCCCACTTCATCGTCATCTTTACACGAGGTTGCAAATCCCACGCAAAGAATCAGTCCTAATGTTATTTTATTAAAATATTTCATGAATAGAATCTTTTATATTATCGTTCAATACCTAAAGCATCACAACCACGAATATCCTGTGTAGTATCATAGATTAGCACATACATACCTGCTTCGATATATGGACATACTTTGGTTACATCAATAGATATATTCGGATTGTCTGCTATATCCATTATATAAAGTTGTGGTGTCAGAGTTTCGTCCACTTTACGGATGTCATTCGATCCAATTTGCAATTGTATTAAGCTCGGACAAGTAGTAATACCTGTCGGCCATTCGCGCAAAATACGATTACCTTCCGCATCACGCTGATGACGAATACCAAAAGCTTTCAATTGACTGCTGTTCAAAGGCTGGGTCGGGAATTTAGAGAAACAATTATAACTAACATCCATATTACTTAAATAAGGCAAAGTAGTTGCCCGGAAGTCATCAGATAGGCTTGTCAATTTATTAAAGCGCAAATCTATAACAGTCAGCAAATACGTATTCTTATAGTTTCCGTCTTTCGGTTTTAGTGAATTTTCCGGAATCGTTTTCATCTCATTATTGCTCAAATCAATGGTTGAAATCGGAGAACCTGATGCAAACAATTCTGTAGGGAACTTCTTGATATTATTATATGATAACACCACTGTACTGGCATTAATACCTTTGAATTGATCCATCGGACAATTTATGTTACTCCCTTCAGAACCTATCGCATTGTATGAAAAATCCACAGATCCCATAACATATACCGATTTAGCATTGAAAATATTCGGTATATATTTCAGCTTATTATGAGAAAAGCCTAAACCTTCCACCTGATCGGTAAACGCACAAAAGTTATCTGGGATCTCTTCAATCTGGTTATAATCCAGCTTAAGATCAGATAGCTTGACATTAGTACCAAAAGCTTCCAGTTGTTTTACATTATTATGCACACAATCAAGCAAGCCCAGTTTCACCATTTTCTGTAAAGATTCAGATGATGGGAACTTTTCCAGATTATTATAGCCCATATATAATATCTGAACCTTAGGACCTGTATCCTCATCATCAGCCAATCTAGCCCAATCAGCAGTCAATTGATCAGCGCTGATACCTTTGTTACAAGCTATATTCAATGACTGTAATTCCGGCAAATCATACACAAAGTCCGGAACCTGCGTCAAATTCGGACAGTTATACAACTCTAGATCCGTCAGTTGTTTCATATTACTCCAACTCAATTCTTCGTCCGCATATTGTTTGGCATATTCCGAATCAGCATTTTCCCAATCAACAGCGATATTATCGTATGTAAAAGGAGAATTTGCAAAATAGACTGTCTGCAAATTAGTCAACCGCTGAATAGCCTTTGAAATAAACGTAATGCGATTGGTTAGGGAACCAATTTGCGTATCTTTCAATGTTATACGGTTATTCTTCCTGATCGGTTCCAGCTTCGGATGTCTGTTAATACCATCTTGCAAGAGCTCTGACATATTCAGGCGAGGATCGTAGTCAAGGAATGTTCTTTTGTAATGCATACGTATTCTCTGTCTCTGTTCCTCACTCATGTCCGGAGTTAGTTCATCACTACCAAACAATCTTCCACTCAAAGTTTCACTGTGTGTGCCGAAAGCAAGTGTTCTCAATTCTGTTAACTGTCCGATAGCATCAGGAACTCTTCCTCTGGCACCGAAACCAGCTATTGAAAGTCCGGTGACACGCCCATTCTTATCCAAATCAACGCCTGGCTGATCACCCCACATATCCAATTCTTTATTGAAATTCCAGTTTGAACTGTGAAGAGAATTATCTATCACACCACTGTTATATCGCCAGTTTTTTCCGTCCAAAGCTTCCCAAATGGCTTTCAGTGCCTTATAATCTTTTATGTATTCCGCAGTTTCTTTTAATTGGATAGGTACATTGGCATCTTCTGTCAATTCATTGTCTTCCACAATAAAGGATTCTCCTCTTACAGATTGTGTTTCCAATTCCGATTTTGTACTGCCACTTTGTGAATAAGTAGTATATGATACCACTTGATAGGTACCGGCAGGGAGCCACACTGCAGAGTCACATGTTGCCACACCTATATCCATATATTTGTCATTGGCATTATCGGGATTCTGATTTTCCTTAGAACCTTCTTCATAAGTGACTTTCATTCCCTCCAATTCTGTAGTGACACGGGTAAAGGTATTCATTACTGTAACGTCGACAAAGCGAATACTGCTAAATAAGTATTCACCAGCTACACGCGTACTGATTCCTTCTTTTGTCAATTTGAAAGTAACAGTTCCACGTGCTACGGCATCTACAGTTAATGCTTTTTCCTGAAGTCCTCCACTGACAACAGTAAATTCATTATTTTCTCCTGCAGGTCCTGCCAACAGAACTTTATCCAGATTGTCATACAGATAATAACCGATAATCTTATAAGTACCGACCAATAACTGTAATTTATCACTACGCAGACCGTATTCCGCATTGTTCGTATTAAATGAGTTCAAGGGTAAAGTCTGCGAAACGGTAGTACCGTTATGCGTCATCACAACCTTTATCTTCTGTGCTTTAGACAACGATTCTAGTTTGTCTGTCACACGAGTAGTTGCTCCTTCCTCATAAGATGCACTCTTATAGAGTTTGAACTGCACATAGCCGTATTGGCTTTGCAGTACCTCGTCATCGTCATCAGAGCAACCAGTTACCACCATCGTTAGTAAGCTGACGATGAGGGGTAAGAAGATTATTGAGTATAATTTATGTAGATTCATTTAGTATACTATCTAAATTAATTAATTGGCCGGGGTAATCACCAAAGCCTTCTTAAAGAGCATATCTGTTCCCTTAAAAACAATGATTAAATCTTCCTTAAAAACGTCAGGTACAGTGACTCCCAAAATCATATTTCCACTCTCATCCATTGATGCCTCAAGAGTTACAGTAACATCTTCATCATCAACATTAATTGCATAAGCTTCACCTATCCATTCGCTTTCGGATAATAACGGATTAACTGCATAATATTCACCTGCATTAGCAGATATTGAATAAACATCATTAATAAAATAGTTTCCTTGGAGGAGTTCTAAAATAGAAGTATTTGTTGTTTTAATAGGTGAAACCTCTTCCCATCCAGCTTTTTTTATAATGAAGCTCTGATTACTAGGTTCTTCTTTCACTTCTTTCTGAGTAAAACCTATCAAAAGATTGTTTTGCTCATATTTATAAGCTATCTCACCATTTTCAATAATCGTTTCTTCTAAATTTTCTTTGATGCTTTCATATTCTGCACGCGAGAATACAAGAGCATAGCCAGTTCTAGTTTCCGGTTCTCCCCAAGCAATATTAGGGCTATATTCATCAACTGTGAGATTTATTTTACCTTTTTCACCTTCACAATGAATCCATTGCATATCCGGAGCTATAATTGAAATATTCTTATTTCCCATCCAGTCTTCCCATTCCTCCATGTATACAATTTCATAATCATCATTTAAAGTTTTAACAGTAAATGGCATTCTTTTTTGTATAGTTACATCACCTGTACTACCACCTGAACTTTTTTGGGTAAATGTTTTTCCATCCATTGATACAACCCAATTTGTTGGATAACTTGCTGGAAGAGTCAATTTCATCGTCCCAGGAGTCATACCATCATAAGAAACCTTGAAAGAGTAGAAAGCCTTTCCTTCTTCATCAGAAAATGTAATCACATCTTTCTCAGTGGCTTCAACCGGATATTTTTCACGATTATCATCTTCTATTATTCTCAAGCCACCGCTTACTTTTTGGTCAACTACTCCTACAAGAGAACCACCTTCAAGTTCTAACCAACCTGGCAGATTGGTAGCAGCAAAACGGAAGTTAGCTTGAACGCTAAATTTAGAGAAAGCCTGATACCCTACTTTAAGTTCTCTGACTTCTTCTCCTTTTTCATCGTATATTTTCAATTCATGTCCTACAGCCGAACGAGTAACTTCTCCAATTACAATCGTCTGACCACCCATTGTTAATTCCAATTTAGCTACACTGATATTATCTACTTTCTGATTATCATCAGTAGCCTTAATTGTTACGGTTTGCGTACCGGCTGCCCCAGACAGAATAAATTCTTCTGTATCATTGGACTGAAACTTACACCAAATGGCAGAAGATGCCAAACTCCAGTTTGTATTAGCCGTAAAAGTAAACTCTTTCGTCTCACCAGCATTACAGACGATATTTTGTTTTTCCGGAAATACCGGAGTCACCGCATCGTCATCATCATCCGAACATGCCGCCAGGCAGAAAGTCATGAGCAAGCCAATGAAGAAACAACTCTTGCATAACATATTCATGCAGGAATCTCCTAGTGGTTGTAAACTAAACTTTTTCATATCCATTTATATTCTTATTTTTTAATATCCTTGTTCTTTTAATTTCTCTGCTTCCGCTTCGCTTATCCATTCTATAATATTAGCGAATGTACCTACCGTACCGTAGTATGATCCATCTTTATTATTCACACTCATCGTCACGTACTGAAAGATAAAATTCTCGTTAGTACTGTAGAAAGATGTATAGGCAGTAGGCTGATTTAACCGCAATTTACCATCACCGTGAATTGTACTGAAAGCCTCACTTGTCGTACCACAAATTTGTTCTTCCATTTCTACCAACGGTTCCAGAACATCATCCCGATTGAAGCTAATTTCCATATCGTAGCCATCAAAGTAGAGGTCATGTATAACAATTGTATTTTCTTTACCTTCTACCACATCGGAAGTGACCAAACGCAAGTCTACATTCTTTGGATAATAATCTGATGATAAATAACTAGAAGTGATCTTGCAGTATCCGGTAAAGTTTTTAATATCAAACGGACAAACTTTCTGCAGCAGCACTTTTGTCTCGTTTCCATACACACTCCATTGTTCGGTTTCGGGAATAACAAGCCTCAAAGCGAACCCAAGTGAATCAGCAATGCCGATATTCTTATAGTTACCTTGTACCTCTACATTTGTACTCATTTCACCGGCTTTGATGGTGACAGTATTCGACAAAATTTTGTAATGTTTGCCTTCCACAGCATTACTTTTCCTGTCTATCACTTCAACAGCAAGAATGCGATCGTAGTCAACAGTCCTAGTAGCAGAAACAGGAACATTAAATACCTCATTTGCTTCTTGCACGGCATAAGTATAAAGCGTGTCAGAAAACATAAGATAACTGGCTCCGTTGTACACCACCTTGTCCTGATCGCATCCGGAAAGAGCTATCAGAGCAGCAACGACTGCTATACATCCTAATAATAATTTCTTCATTATCATATGCTTTTAATCTTATTTGTTACTTTCATTCGGTTGGACTTGTGAACCGGGAGCGTCCAATTCGTGCTGCGGTATAGGCCACACGAACAAAGGATCGTCAGCTTCTACTTTCAAGCTACTACCATTTGCTAATGACTGGTCTTGCGGCTTGCGCTCGAATCCTTTATGCCAACGTTTCAAATCGTGAAGACGAAAACCCTCCATATAAAGTTCTTTCACACGTTCAGCTTCGATAACATCCATCGCATTAGAAGCTGTCAAAGAAGTAGAACCACCGTAGGTAGAATATCGTGCCGTACGAAGCGTAGTGATATCTTTGCCTGCACGACCATAATCAGGTTGTGCTTGCTGTACATAAGCCTCGGCACGTATCAGATATTGTTCGGACAGACGAAGAACTTTCGGCATAGAGACATGAAGAATGTCTTGCGCTTTAAAGTCTTCATTACCGTAATACTTTTCCAACAAAGGCCAGGAAAGGTGGTGACTATAACCAGTCGTGTATGATTTAAATAAAGTAGATACACGCAGATCATTATTTTCATACGAATTAATAACCCAAGCTGCTGGTACGTAATCAGGACGATAATTACTATAGTCATAATTAAAGAAAATCTGTCCTAAACGACCACCATAAGAATTTACAGTGAAACCTACCTTAAAAATAACTTCAGTAGAAAGATCGTTAGTCCACATATATTGGTAATAACTGACGCCATTGGAGATAGCCTTTGTACAACTGGACAAAAGAAAATAATCACTGTCTATTACTTTACTAGAGTATTTAATAGCTTCATCCCATTTTCTCATATAGAGAGCTACACGTGCACGCAGAGCGTAGACTGTGTATTCGTTAAAATAGGCAGCATTGTTAAATAAAGGCACATCAACAGACGGATTATAATCTTTATCCAATGCCAGCAACTCTGCTGCAAGATCAAGATCATCGAGTATAAATTGATAAGATTCTTTCAGTGAGGCACGCTTCATTTCTTCGTTCCCTTTATAATGTCTGGTCAAAATAACACCCAACTGATTGGCAGCATCTTCATCGCTCTCATAAGCTTTGCAGAAAAGTTTAACTAGTTCGGAATAGGCTAGTGCACGAGCAAAATAGGCTTCACCACAACACTGGTCTATTAGATCCAAATCATTATCATTGGTCGTGTTCTTTCTTACATTATCCACACGATCGAGTAGAAAGTTACAGCGGTTAATCACATTGTACAATGCAGCATAAACCCCTTCAATACTAGTATTAGTTGCCAAAATATCGTTCCAGCGCCAGATCTCTCCGTAAATATTTGTATTTCCATTTACTCCATATACTAAGTCTGTCTGCAAATCGGGTAGTAATGTAAGACTCCCGGAATAAAGAGAACTACTTTTAAAAGTATCATAGATACCTATAACAGCCAAGTTTATATCATCCACCGTTTGGATAGACTCGTCGAAAGGAATGGAATCCTCAGGCATCTTATCCAAACAAGAAGTAGCGGAAAATGCCACAACAGCCAACAAGATATATAATTTAAATTTCTTAATCATCTTTCTTTTATATACTATTTAGAATGAAACTTCAACACCTAATGTGAATTGACGTGAAGCCGGGTATTGTGCTCTGTAAATATTGCTTGCAACTTCCGGGTCAAGTCCGGTGAAACCAGTCCAAGTCAGTAAGTTCTGTCCTTGTAAATAGACACGTGCAGTTGAGAAGAAATTAGCTTTCCTCAACAACGACTGTGGAAGTGAATAAGCCAATGTAAGATTCTTCAAACGAAGGAATGAAGTATTTTCAAGAAAGCGGTCGTCTAATTTTGCTACTACGTCGTAACGGGGAATATCCGTAATATCACCAGGCTTTTTCCAACGGTCATATAATAACCTTTTGGACTGATTATAGGTGCTATAGATTCCATTACTCTCTTCAAAGAAGCGGTCATTATTCATCACATAACGTTTAGCCATCCAACTAAACTGCGCTGATAATGAAAGACCTTTCCACATAAGGGTTGTTCCAAAACCGCCCGCCCAAGGAGATTCATAAGCTTTGCCTGTCATAACTTTATCTTCTTCGCGGAACTCAGTTGTTATTTCTCCGTCAGCAGTGTACCACAATGCATCACCATTAGCTGGATTCACACCAGCATAACGATTGAGGAAAAACTCTGTAACAGGATGTCCAACCATATATTTCAGTCCGGTTGTTGAATTAACATATTCTTCTACACCGTTGTATAGCTCCAACAACTTATTCTTATTATAAGAAAAATTAGCACTCATATTCCAGGTAAAGTCTTTCGTGCGAACAACATCACCATCTACTGCTACTTCAACGCCTCTATTCATCATTGCACCGATATTATCCCAATGCCCAGATTCGCCAGTCATGGCATACGACTGGGGAACAAACATCAATATATTGGTAGTCTTCTTATGATAAAAATCCAAATTTACATTCAGCCGATTGAAAAGTCCGACACTCATACCGATATTATTTGCCCAAGTCTGTTCCCAACCCAGGTCTTCGTTCCCACTCTGCAAAGGATATAGACCGGCTTGATCAAGATAATTGGCATTTCCGGAAACAAGTGCAAGATGATCGTAGTCAGGAATGGTCGAGTTACCTGATGTACCCGTACTCAATTTAATCTGAGCACCAGTCAGCCATTCCACATCTTTCAAAAAAGCCTCGTTCTTTATGTTCCACATAAAACCTAATGACCAAAAAGCTCCCCAACGATGGTCTTTACCAAAACGGGAAGAGGCATCCGTACGTGCGGCAACTTCCGCATAATACAAATCTTTATAGTTGTACTCAGTACGGAAGAAAAGCGATATGAAAGCATGCTCAGTATTGGCATCTTGCCATGAGGAAGCGCGTGTACCAGAAGCAATATTCGTCAAACGGTTAATGGTCTGTCCTCTCGTAACTACTTGGAAACCTGTCGAACGATAATCTATACCTTCCTGCCCCAACATAAAATTGAATGAATGATCATCTTTCAATGTCCACCGATAATTTGCAGTAAGAGTTTCAGTCAGGTTTAGAATATCCGACGAACTACGTCCAGCCCTTCCTGAGTTATTATTAATAATGTAGCTCGGATAAGACTTCATAAAAGAGGTAGAATGAGAATAATCAGCACCGAATTGCGCCCGGACGGTCAAGTTTTTAACAGGTGTGATATCTACAAAAACAGTTGACAACAACTTATATTTTTTATGTTCTACAGGGTTATTTGCCATCCACTCAATAGGGTTCTGCCCTGTCCCTTTCCAAGTTCCGTCATTTTCAGAAGCCAAAGAGCCATCAGCATTATAAGGATTCCAGTAAGGCAACATAAAGCGTGAACCGGAAATAGGAGTATAAAGTGCCATATCCCCTTCTTCAGCCTGCGCTATTTCCTCATAAGCCATCATCGTATTGGTACCTATTTTCAACCAGTTACTAGCTTTAACCTCCGCATTGGCACGCATGTTATAGCGACGGAAAGTTGAACTCTGAGCAATACCGTCCTGATCGTAAAATCCTCCTGAAACATAGTAGTTCAAACGATCGGTAGCACGGTTTACAGACAGTTCATAGCTCTGCAATGGAGCGCGATCATTAAATACTTTATCCAGCCAATTAATATCTGTACGAGAAAGCAAATTATAATCCTTACCTGTGTCCAAACCAATTTCTTTTTCAAATTGGATACGCTCAGGAGTATTCATCATCATCCAGTTATCACCCGATGCCAATTGTGAGAATCCCCACTGTCCACGCAATGTCACTTTTGCTTTATCCATTGCCAAACCACGTTTGGAAGTGATTACAACCACACCATTCGCCGCACGAGCTCCATAAATAGAGGTTGAAGAAGCATCCTTCAACACCGATATAGATTCTATGTCTCCCGGACTGATCGTATTAAAGTCAGCACTGGAAATAGGCACACCATCCAAAATAAACAAGGGGGAAGTTCCCGAATTAATTGAATTGGTGCCTCGAATCTGGAAGACAGCCGCCTTACTAGGCTCTCCCGAGTTAGAGATTACAGATAATCCCGGTGTCTGTCCCTGCAGTGACTGATCAAAACCTGCAGCTGGCACATTTTCTAGTTTCTCCGCTTTCACAGTGGAAACGGCACCAGCAATCGTCCCTTTTTTACGAGTTCCATACGCTACCACCACTACCTCATCTATTAAAGCAGCATCTGAAACCAGACGAACATTCAGTGTGCCGGTTTTGGCACTAACTTCATGTGCCTGTGATTGCATACCGATATAAGAGAACAGCAAAGTAGCACTTGCCGTACCCTTAATCTCAAGAGTGTAATTACCATCAATGTCGGTAATTACACCATTTGTAGTACCCTTCTCTAAAATAGACACACCTACCATCGGCTCATTATCTTCTGCCGAAACAACATGTCCTTTTACCTTATATCCGCTCTGTGCAAAAAGCATAAGAGGAATATTCAGTAGAGCAAAGAGTACAAACAAGAGAATTGATTTTCTCATCTTTGATACTTGAATTTAAATTAATGAATTGATTTATTTTTATTGATTTATCTACAAAACGAAAACTTAGCATATTACGCTTCACGCATGAAACAGCAATATACTTCTTCCCTTGGAGCGACTTTAAAAAGTGTACTTTTATCATCGTTCCAGGACAGACTATTAAATAGTCTATACAATATATAGAATAGGAAAATTAGCTCGGCTGATTTTTAATATTACGCCATGTGTCTAAATAAATGTCTTGTGTCGCTGCAATACTAATAAAGTGTATGTCCATCTCTCTAAAATTATAGATATTAATAAGTGCTTATCGTTTGTTTAGGTGTAAATTGCCTATAAAATTATTTAATTTGGCTACAAATATAATTATAATCGTTAAATAGAAGAAACAAAAAGTCGCATTTTTTATACCAAATTTCCTAAAATGTCTTTTTATTGCACAATTAACAAAATATTAATAAACAAACAGATATATCCAATATGATCAGTCAAAAATAGGGCTATATTACTTTCTATTTGACATTCTTATTAGTTGTTTATGCAATAGTCATTAAAACGACATAAAACACCTCATTTTGAGGATTCGGAGTCAAAAAGGCAAAAATCCAAAACTATTTCCTATTTTTGTACCCACTATATATAAAAAGGTACAAGATGAACTACGGATTCGTAAAAGTAGCTGCAGCCGTGCCACACGTTAAAGTGGCCGACTGTAAATTCAATGCAGAGAGAATAGAAAGCCAAATCGCAATAGCCGAAGGTAAGGGTGTGCAAATCATAGTATTCCCGGAAATGAGTATTACCGGATATACTTGCGGCGACTTATTCGGACAGCAAATCTTGCTGGAAGAAGCAGAAATGGGGCTAATGCAGATACTCAATAATACCCGCCAACTGGACATCATCTCTATTGTCGGCATGCCGGTAGTAGTTAATTCAACCGTAATCAATGCCGCCGTAGTGATTCAAAAAGGAAAAGTACTAGGTGTTGCTGCCAAAACTTACCTCCCCAACTATAAGGAGTTCTACGAACAGCGCTGGTTTACTTCTGCCCTTCAACTGACAGAAGATACCGTACGCCTATGCGGACAAATCGTTCCCATAGGTGCCAACCTGCTGTTTGAAACTTCCGACACGACTTTTGGGATTGAGATTTGCGAAGATCTTTGGGCTACCATACCTCCCAGTTCCTCACTGGCTTTACAAGGAGCAGAAATTATTTTCAATATGTCTGCCGATAATGAAGGAATCGGAAAGCATCATTATCTTTGTTCTCTTATCAGCCAACAATCAGCACGTTGCATTGCAGGGTACGTATTTTCTTCCTGTGGTTTCGGGGAGTCTACTACGGATGTAGTATTTGCGGGAAACGGATTGATTTACGAAAACGGCTCATTACTGGCACGTAGCAAACGTTTCTGCATGGAGGAACAACTGATCATTAGCGAAATCGATGTGGAACGCATACGGGCAGAACGTAGAATCAATACCACTTTTGCTGCCAGCCAGGGAAATCCAGGAGATAAAAAAGCAATCTCCATCGCAACGGAGTTTGTTAATAGTAAAGAGCTTACTTTGACCCGAGGCTTCAATTCACATCCTTTTGTCCCCCAAGGAGCAGAACTGAATGAGCATTGTGAGGAAGTATTCTCTATCCAGATAGCCGGCTTGGCACAACGACTGGCTCATACCAAAGCTAAAACAGCTGTAGTCGGTATTTCCGGCGGATTGGATTCAACACTGGCATTATTAGTCTGCGTGAAGACCTTCGACAAACTCGGTTTACCCCGCAAAGATATTCTGGGAGTTACAATGCCAGGCTTTGGAACAACTGACCGTACTTATAACAATGCCATTGATTTAATGAAATCATTAGGCATTTCTATCCGGGAAATCAGTATTCAAGATGCCTGTATCCAGCATTTCAAAGATATCGATCATGATATCAATGTACATGATGTCACCTATGAGAACTCTCAGGCACGCGAACGTACACAGATATTAATGGATATCGCTAACCAAACTTGGGGAATGGTAGTGGGTACGGGTGACTTGTCAGAACTTGCACTCGGATGGGCTACGTACAATGGAGATCACATGTCTATGTACGGTGTCAATGGAAGTATTCCCAAAACACTTGTGAAGTATCTAGTGCAATGGGTAGCGGAAAATGATATGGATGAGGACGCTAAAGCGACTTTACTGGATATTGTAGATACTCCTATCAGTCCCGAATTAATTCCAGCTGACGAAAACGGGGAAATCAAACAGAAGACCGAAGACTTGGTAGGGCCTTATGAACTGCATGACTTTTTCCTCTATTACTTCCTGCGTTTTGGTTTCCGTCCTTCCAAGATTTACTATCTGGCTAATATAGCTTTCAAGGATGTATATGACAAAGAAACAATAAAGAAATGGCTATCTACTTTCTTCCGACGTTTCTTTAATCAGCAGTTCAAGCGCTCCTGTCTGCCCGATGGTCCGAAGGTAGGTAGTATTTCCATCAGTCCCAGAGGTGACTGGCGAATGCCAAGTGATGCAAGTTCAACTATCTGGCTTAAAGAAATAGAAGATTTATAATCTCTTTGATCTTTCTTCTGTGACATTTTTGTATTTATCTTAAGTATTATACGGGGTAAAACAGAAATGTCACATAACTGTGTATCAATCATACAGAACATACGGTCAATTGCACTATTGTAATACTTCTCTTTTAATACGTTCTATATCAGCCTTCTCAATAGTGCGAATGATATTTTTATAAATACGATGAAAACCGAAACCTCCTTCGGTCATTTCCTGAATAGCTTTTTGCTTTGACACTCCTTGAAATACAATACGATACATAGCACATACTGCACCTGTCCTATCAGAACCGTGATGACAATGAAAGACGATCGGCCCTTTGCGGTTCTTGATAATGCGTAATGCATTGATCAATTGATCTTCACTGACTGAATGCGCTTTCATTTTTAGCCGATAAAGCTTTATCTTTGTTCCTGCCGCCTCATCATCGTCACTATGCCTGTTGCGAAGATTCAGCACTTCACGAATACCGTATTTCTCCAAAGCCTTAAAGTCAGCATCCGATGGTTGCTCCGAACGATATACACCTGAGTCTATCTGATACAAATTAGTCAGTTTACTATCGGGAACAGTTATCTTTTCAGCGTTTATGTTTTGACCATAAACCGAAAAAGACATCACTATCCCGATAAATAAACCAAGCCAAATTCGTTTGTTATTGATTATCATATAGCAATCCTATGAGATTATATAATATGATGAGGCAAATTATAGTACTCCTTTGCTCGAAGGAAGCTCAAAATGATATATATCTCTTTTCAATGCCATTTTCAGGGCACGTGCAAGCGCTTTAAAGATACCTTCTATCTTGTGATGCTCATTCTGTCCTTCAGCCTTGATGTTCAGATTCATTTTTGCAGCATCACTCAATGATTTAAAGAAATGCAGGAACATCTCCGTCGGCATCTCCCCTATTTTTTCACGATTGAACTCTGCATCCCATACTAACCAAGGACGACCTCCGAAATCAAGACAAACCTGACAAAGGCAATCATCCATAGGCAAAGCATAACCATAACGTTCGATTCCTCGCTTACTGCCCAAAGCCTGATAAATACATTCTCCCAAAGCGATGGCAGTATCCTCAATGGTGTGATGTTCATCCACTTCCAGGTCGCCTTTTACCCGAATGGTCAGATCCATCCCGGAATGCTTGCCTATTTGTTCAAGCATATGATCGAAGAAGCCAAGACCGGTAGAAATATCACAGCTTCCATTTCCATCGAGATTGAGAGACACATAAATATCAGTCTCCTTCGTTGTACGGCGAACTTCTGCTTTCCGCTCACCGGCAAAAAGAAATTCTGCCACCTGATCCCAGTCTGTTGTTGCAAGTGCGCAAACTTCTTCCAGACCTTTCTCTTTCAAATCATCCGTTGCTTCTTGCAGATAAATAGCACGGCAACCAAGATTCTTTGCCAGCTCCACATCAGTAGGACGATCACCGATTACAAAGCTTCCCGCAAGATCGTATTCCGGATTATCAATATACCTCGTCAACATTCCTGTACGCGGTTTGCGAGTCGGTGCATTATCTTCCGGAAAACTACGGTCGATCAGAATATCATCAAAGGTAATACCTTCTCCGGCCAATGTTTTCAGCATCAAGTTGTGAGCAGGCCAGAAAGTTTCTTCCGGAAACGAAGCTGTACCCAGCCCGTCCTGATTGGTAACCATCACAAATTCAAAATCAAGCTTGCTACGGATAAAGCCCAAATTACGAAAGACTTTCGGATAAAATTCCAGTTTTTCCAGTGAATCAAGTTGATAATCAATGGGAGGTTCAATGACCAATGTCCCGTCCCTATCTATAAACAATATTTTCTTCTTCATATACTATCCTTGATATTTTTTGAGGGCAGCAAGTAACGTATTATTCTCCACTCTGGTGCCCACTGTCACACGCAGACAATTGCAACAAAGCGAAATGGAATGACGGTTGCGCACTATGATCCCTTCACCTACCAAATAATTGTAAATCTTCACTGCATCCGTTACTTTCGCCAAAAAGAAGTTGGAATCGGACGGGTACATTCGGACTGTACAAGGTAATTTCGCAAATTCTTCTTCCAGATAGTCGCGTTCTTCCTTCAATGTTTTTATCCAGCGTTCTATTTCATAATATTTATGCAGCATAGCAATAGCCTGCTGCTGTGTCAGCTGATTCACATTATAAGGATACTTGATTTTACTCAGGATTCCGATAATTGCTTCGGATGCAAAAGCCATACCCAAACGGATAGCGGCACATCCCCAAGCTTTGGAGAAAGTCTGAAAAACAACCAGATTCGGATATTTATCCAGCTCTTCGAGGAAAGAAGGTGCTTCGGAGAAATCATTATACGCTTCATCCAATATGACCAATCCTTCAAATTCGCGGAGTATTTTTTCTATTTCAGAACGCAACAAGTCGTTTCCCGTCGGGTTATTAGGTGAACACAGGAAAATGAGTTTCGTACGCTCATCTGTAGCTGCAAGAAGCTTTTCTGCTGAGAACTGGAAGTTTTCGTCCAACAAAACTTTCCGGTACTCCACATTATTCACATCGGCACAGACCTGATACATACCGTAAGTCGGATCGATAGCAACTACGTTATCTTTTTCCGGTTCGCAGAATGCACGAAAAACAAGATCAATCGCCTCATCACTGCCGTTTCCTAAAAAGATATGCTGGGGAGAAACCTTTTTAATTTTAGACAACAGAGTTTTCAGTTCCCACTGCATGGGGTCCGGATAGCGGTTGTGAGGCAGGTTATAAGGATTCTCATTCGCATCCAGAAAAACGGAAGCCACAGCGCCTTTATATTCATCTCGAGCCGAAGAATAAGGCTTTAGTTTCCATATATTCGGCCGGGTAAGTTCTTGTAATGTTTTCATTTCAATGTATTTAATCGTACTGTAACTGCATTCTTATGAGCATCCAGAAGTTCGTTGGCTGCCATTTCTTCAATAGCCGGCCCGATGACTTTCATGCCTTGAGGAAGAATTTCCTGAAACGTGATTTTCCGGATAAAGCTGTCCAAGCTCACGCCGCTGTATGCTTTCGCATAACCGTTAGTCGGCAGCGTATGGTTGGTTCCGGAAGCATAATCCCCTGCACTTTCCGGCGTCAATGAGCCAAGGAAGACAGAACCGGCATTTATTACACGTTCGGCAACTTCCATATAATTCTCAGTCTCTACAATCAGATGTTCGGGTGCGTATGCATTCGTCAACTCTAGCGCTTCATCCATGTCCTTCACCAAAATCAGTTTACTGTTTTCCAGAGATTTCGCAGCAATTTCCCGTCGAGGAAGCTTTGCCAGTTGGCGATCTACTTCTTCCATTACTTCCACCTGAAGCTTTTCAGAAGTTGTTATCAACATCGCCTGACTGTCCACTCCGTGTTCTGCCTGCGACAATAAATCTGCCGCAACAAACACCGGATTAGCAGATGCATCAGCCAGCACTTCCACTTCGGAAGGACCTGCCGGCATGTCGATGGCTACATCCCGAAGACTTACCAACTGCTTGGCAGCCGTCACATATTGATTTCCAGGGCCAAAGATTTTGTAGACTTTAGGAACACTCTCGGTTCCGTATGCCATAGCAGCGATAGCTTGTACTCCTCCCGCTTTGAATATCTTACTGACCCCTGCCAGTTGAGCGGCAAAGAGAATAGCCGGATGAATATTTCCGTTTTTATCGGGAGGGGTACAAAGTACGATTTCCTTGCATCCCGCAATTCTTGCGGGAACAGCCAGCATCAATACCGTAGAGAAAAGCGGAGCCGTTCCACCGGGAATATAAAGCCCCACCTTTTCAATACCTACCGCCTTTTGCCAGCAAGTTACTCCTTCCATCGTTTCTACCTTCTTGCCAACAAAGCGTTGGGAAGAGTGGAAAGTTTCAATATTCCGTTTAGCCAGCGTAATGGCAGATTTCAACTCGTCGCTGATCAGTCCTTCAGCTTTCAGTATTTCTTCGGAAGTCACTGTGAGAGCAGACAAAGTCACCTTATCAAAAGCCGCCTCATATTCCAAAACAGCTTTATCACCTTCCGCCCTTACCTTATTTATAATAGTACGAACTGTATCGAACAAGCTCTCCGTATTCAAAGCCGGACGCTTCAGAAGTTCTGACCATTGTTCTTTGGAGGGATATTTGATTAGTTTCATCATTCAAACTTATTAGACTATCATTTTTTCAATCGGCAACACCAAGATACCTTCAGCTCCGAGTCCTTTCAGTTTGCCAATGATTTCCCAAAAACGCTTTTCATCCAGTACTGTATGAACAGAGCACCAGCCTTCTTGTGCCAACGGCATAATGGTAGGGCTCTTCATACCGGGTAATACAGCAATTATTTCTTCCAGTTTATCCTTCGGAGCATTCATCAGCACGTATTTCTTGTCTTCGGCAGTCTTTACTGCATTCATTCGGAACAAAAGTTCTTCCAGTACTTCTTTCTTCTCATCGCTCATGTTTTTGTTGCCAATCAACAGCGCTTCGGATTTCATCACTACCTCCACTTCCTTCAAGCGGTTGCTTACCAAAGTAGATCCTGAACTTACGATATCAAAGATAGCATCTGCCAGTCCAATGCCCGGAGATACTTCTACCGAACCGGTAATGACATGTATCTCTGCATTTACTCCATTCTTCTTCAAGAAATTTCTCAAAATGACCGGATAGGAAGTAGCTATTTTCTTTCCATTGAACCATGACAATCCCGGATATTCAATGTCTTTCGGCATTGCCAAGGATAAACGGCATTTGCTGAATCCCAATCGTTTGATGATTTCAGCATCTTCCTCTTTTTCCATAAACTCATTCTCACCGACAATTCCCAAATCAGCTACACCGGTAGCTACTGTTTGCGGGATATCATCGTCACGAAGAAATAAAACTTCGATAGGAAAATTGGAAGACTGCACCAACAAGGTACGCTTCGTTGTACTGATTTTAATATCCGACTCTCCTAAAAGTGCCATTGTCTCTTCGAAAAGACGTCCTTTGGCTTGTACTGCGATTCTTAACATGATTTTATTTATTACTTTATGATTTACAATTCGAACAATTCAGAAATAAAAAAAGGCTTACCGTATTCGGTAAGCCTTCGTTATCTTTATAGAGTTATACACACTATCAATCACGCCCACCGAGTTATTCGTTAGGAAAATGATGATGATGATGTGCAGCTGTATATTTCATATTTCTTTTATTTAATGCGACAAAAGTAAAGCATTTGTTTGATACTTCCAAACATTTATCACAAAAAGTTCAGTTTTTATTTCAAATTAAAGGCAATATCTCTTCCGGCTCTACATCACACTTATCAAAGTGCATTTCATCTTTCGACTTTTCGTGCGAGAACGTAAAGTACGTACAAACAGCTTCGGTACATACTTCGCCATCCTTATTATATAACTTAGCTTCAATAATTACAATATTTCGCTTGACTTCCTTAATAGAAGCACGCAACACAATGTGGGAATCAGTAGTACTGACCGGCTTGCGGTAACGAGTCTCCATTTTTGAAGTTACTCCCGTTGTCTGTAATTTACGAAGTATCACCCAAGCGCAGATTTCATCCATGAGAACAGCCTGAATACCACCATGCAAGGTATTGATCCATCCCTGATATTCAGGACGGGGTTTCCAGATACTTACCACTTCGTCGCCATCTTCATAAAACTCCATCTTTATTCCGGCTTCATTATTAGGGGCGCAACCAAAGCAATTGTACCCTTCCAGACCTTTCCAGGGATTTATTATTTTCTTCATAATCTATGACTTCTATTTAAGTTTCACTTCCCAAATATAAGCAAAATATAAAAAAGAAGAACAATTTTACACGATTTACTTTCGGATGCAACGAATGGCGTAAGCTTTATCCAACCCGGTGTTTCCCTCTGCTATTTCGTTTTTATCACTTCTCAGCAAGAATATTTTCTCAGCCGCATCTGTCCCAGCTTCATTCAAAGTCCAATAAGAAAGATATTTTCCTTCATAGGCAGACTGAAACTTGCCGGCATACATTCCTACCGGATATCCATCAAAACCCGTGAGATTGGTAGCAGTTCCTACTATTGCACCGGCACCGGTGCTTATTGCTTTCCATGTCCCGGTTTTCAACAAAGAGGCATCATTGCTCAAATAAGTTTTCAGCCTATTCCAATCATTCCAATCAGGCATATTCCACCCCACAGGAAGCAGCTTATTACTGACAATTGTTCCAAAACTATAAAAATAATAACTCTTATCTGTTTGAGACAATAGATAACCTGTCGCTCCGGCATTCATAATCTCCAGTTTCGGAATTTCTTCTCCATCTATATATAATGATGTTTTCAGATTACTTCCCATCCAATACTGCGTACCAATTTTCACTATCGGGTAATTGTGAATACTACTCCCACGCACATCACGCATTATATCTTTCATGGCCAATACGGGCAACATTTCTTCAGGCATAGACAATGCAATTTGTCCGTCAGGCAAAATATACACCTTACTTCGGACAGCCTGATTTCCTGGAGTATATTTTAATGAATGTTCTTTCAAATCCCACGCAACTGTTCCACCGTGCACTTTATCTGCATGTCCGACCAATTGTACTACTGTTCCCTTGGATAAGTCAACCGCATGGTCTTTCATCGGATAAACGACAATTGCCTGTGAAGAAAAATCAGGGGTCACCAGATATTCTTTACATATTTCTGCTACCTGCTGCCCAGCACTCAACACTTTATACACCTTCGAATCATCAAATGCCAATTTCGACACATCCACATAATTATGGAAGACTTCGGACCCGGACTGCCCTGTATTACCATCTTCCCAACCATTGATTTCCCCTTCGACTTTACTTATCAAAACATCTTCGGTCGAGATGAAAGAAATCGCCAGCTCACTCTGCTTACCACACTGTAACTGCAATGAAGAAGGCAATGGGCTGGTATATATCTTGCCTCCAACTTCCAATACGATGTATTGATAGCCCAAAGTGGTTTCTTGCGGAATAAGGATCACTTCTTTTCCGCTCAACCGATTTCCCTGTATCTCCCATTTTCCGGCAGGAGTAATGCTTTTCTCATCAGAAAAAGCGGAATAAGTCTCTTTTTGAAAATCATAAATCGCCTTACTATAAAAACCACAAACAGAAAGTTTGGGGTCAGTATCCAGTATCCCCTGCAATTCTTCACCTTCCTTTCCTACCAGAGCTATTTTTAACTTGAAAAATTTGTGATCATAGTGCAGGGCGATGGCTCCTTTAGGAGCTGATTGCAGATTCTGAGAGGCAACTAGAAAATCAGAGCAAAAATAATCGGCAGAAAGATTTTGATCAGCCTCTACCGCCACCGGCATCGTACTTTCTCCCATATCCACTCCCTCTTCCTGGTAAGGATAATAACTGATCAAACGTAATGTTACCTCATCATCAGGATAATAAATCGGTTCACTGGACTCAAATATTTTTTCGGAAGTACGAAAGAAACGCAAATTATCCGCATAACGTTCTTCCTTCATGGTGGAAGAACCCACAAGGGCAAACACCCCTACTTCATCATTCTCTTCAAAGCCATTGCCGACAACACGTGTATATGTCGCTTCATGAATATCAGCAGTAAATCTCAATGAAATACCTCCATCGCTGACTATAGCCTTCTCTTCCGAAATATGATTTACACATGCTGATACAAAAAAAGAAGAAAAAAGGCATACAGCGATTCCTTTCTCCATTCTAAACAGAATATTCATATCCTCTTCATTTAAATATAAATAATAAGAAATCTTTGATTGAGCAGAAAGAAGGACATAAAAGGAAGTATTCGCTTTCAGTTATGAGATTCCTCACAACATTTCTGTTGCGACTGGAGAATCATCAACTCCAACATTTCATTGTGAAATGCTGAAAGCAAAAGTATATATCATAAACCAACCAGCACTTCATTTTCTTAAATAATATTTATATTCATTCATAAGTGTCAAATTAATAGCACTTTATGAATCAGGGATATTTCAAAGCCAAATAGGCTTACACATTATTATATTAGTAATCTAACATTTTCAAAAAGAATAGCCTATTTCTACTCCGGCAATATGTTTACCTTTTGGAGACTCATACTGATAACAATAAAAAACATCTAACGCCCATCGTTTAGCCAAAGCTATCTCTACTCCGGGACGATAACGCATACGATCTGCTCTCCAAAAAGGAGCGTCATCCAAACTTTGATAAATTTCAATTGAGAAGTAAGGAGAAACGATTCCTTTTTCAGGCGCATAAGCTAATTTTAAGCGGGAACGCAGACGAGCTTTTGAATCACCACGGTCAAAAGTTTGCTGAAACCTTTCTCTCAAAGCAATTTTCAACCATTGATACTGAAAACTGGCAGTTGCTCCAAAGTTATAACGGTGTCTGAATTTCCATTCCGAATCTCCCAAATTCCGGAAATGAGTTTCATATCCGGCTTCCAGTTTCAAAAATGAATAAGCCCGATACTCACCTCCAATGGCCAATCCCAAACGGTCCATTCTACTTACGTCATCCTTTGTCCGAAACTCCAGATTGCTTAAAAGTGAAAATCGGGGATCGATCTTATAGTTCACTTTGAATTTAGTCCATGTAGTGAAATCATCACTTTGTGCAAATGCAGTGGAAGTCATTCCAGCCAATAGCGCAAACAGCAGTATTTTAGTAATTGCAAATATTCTACTCATCGATTACCGGGTTAAAAGTACAAAGATAATAAATCTCCGGCAAAGAAAAATTATGATACTGAAATAATTCTGAAATATCAGGGCTCATTCCTTTAAAAGAAACGCCCCGTTGGTTTTAAAGGAACAGGTCGTTGGTTTTAAACCAAGAACCCGCTCCTTTAAAAGAAAAGGTTCCTATTTTATATTCACGTGATAATCAAACCTTTACTTTTTGCTTCGCATTCCACACCCATAAAGCGAAAAATACCGACAATAGAGCCGCCCCAATCCAAAACCAATTGATATAAGTAAAGTCGTAAACCTCTACCCCATTCCGAATCGTTTTATGTCCTTCAATCAGAACTCCGCTCATGACATCTTAACATACGCATCTTTCTGAGTTAAAAATAACCTTCTTTCTTATTGAGTTTCCGACCAAGAACTTTGTGCTCCTTTAATTGTTATCCTATTATAAAAGTGCGAACAAAGCACGCAACAAAGTTCTATAAAAAAAGAAAGGAAGATTATGAAAAAAGTAATCGACAGAGCTTCATCAAGAGGCTATTTTAATCATGGCTGGCTCAAAACCCACCACACATTCAGTTTTGCTAACTATTACAATCCGGAAAGAATCCATTTCGGAGCCTTGCGAGTACTGAATGATGACAGTGTAGACCCGTTAATGGGATTTGATACCCATCCACATAAAAACATGGAAGTAATTTCCATTCCGTTGAAAGGGTATCTGAGACATGGCGACAGTGTACAAAATACGAAAACAATTACTCCCGGTGATATCCAAGTGATGAGTACAGGCAGTGGTATCTATCATAGTGAGTATAACGACAGCAAGGAAGAACAATTGGAATTCCTGCAAATATGGGTATTCCCCCGAATCGAGAATACGAAACCCGAATATAACAATTTCGATATACGTCCGCTGCTGAAACCAAACGAGTTATCTCTGATCATTTCACCGAACGGCAAGACACCGGCCTCCATCAAACAAGATGCCTGGTTCTCTATGGGAGACTTCGATACGGAAAGAACCATCGAATATTGTATGCATCAGGAAGGTAACGGAGCTTATCTGTTTGTGATCGAAGGGGAGATCAGCGTGGCCGACGAACATCTGGCCAAACGTGACGGCATCGGAATATGGGATACCAAAAGCTTCTCTATCCGTGCTACTAAAGGAACCAAACTTCTGGTAATGGAAGTACCCATGTAAAAAACATTATTTCTAGTTTTATTCTATTCTATTTAAATGAAGCGGTCCCACTCTACAGAGTGAGACCGCTTCTCATTGATAGTTATATCTTCGGATTATTTTTCCTTCCGATAATTCTCCAGTCCAGTTTGCAGGAATTCAATATATTTGGGAATGTCTTCATCGTAAGCATAAGACTTATTCAAAGGACTTCCCTGATTATCCAGCAATACATAGAAAGGCTGTGCATTAGCACCAAACTTCACACGTTGCAGATAGCTCCACTTATCACCGACTGTACGCAAAGTACGTTCCTTACCGTTCTCTACGATTTTCACAGGTTCGGTCAACGGAGTTTTATTATCCACATACAGAGTAATCAGCACATAATCATTATTAATCAGATCACTCACTTTCGGGTCCGTCCATACAGCAGCTTCCATCTTACGACAGTTCACGCATCCATAGCCTGTAAAGTCAAGCATCACTGGATTGCCATTCAGACGTGCATACTCCATACCCAGATCGTAGTCATCAAATTTCGCATGTACTTCATTCTTATACAGATTAAAGTCTTGCGTATGCATAGGAGGCGCAAAAGCACTTACGGCTTTTAACGGAGCTCCCCACAAACCGGGAACCATATATACGGCAAACGCCAGAGAGATAAGTGCCATAAAGAAACGAGTCACTCCCACCTTATTGTCATCATCGTCATGCGGAAACTTGATTTTACCAAGCAAATAGAAACCCAGCAATGCAAAAATGACAATCCACAGAGCGAGGAAGGTTTCACGGTCGAGTAATCTCCAGCCATAAGCCAGATCGGCAACCGACAGGAATTTAAGCGCAAATGCCAGTTCCAGAAATCCTAACGTCACTTTGATCACATTCATCCATCCGCCCGACTTCGGCATAGACTTCAGCCATGACGGGAACAGAGCAAAGAGTGTGAACGGCAATGCCAATGCAATGGCAAAACCCAACATACCAATAGCCGGAGCCACCACGCTTCCTGTAGTAGAAACCTGTACCAGCAGGAATCCGATAATCGGACCTGTACAAGAGAAAGATACCAGTGAAAGTGTAAATGCCATCAGGAAGATACTCAGCAGACCGGTAGTCGATTCCGCTTTACTATCTACCGCATTGCCCCACTTTGACGGTAATCTAATCTCAAACGCTCCAAAAAATGAAGCGGCAAAGATTACCAGCATCAGGAAGAAAAGGATATTAAAGACAGCATTCGTCGATAAAGCATTGAGCGCACTGGCACCAAATATCAGTGTGATAGCCAATCCTAATGCCACATAAATAACGACAATGGAAGCACCATAAGTCCACGCATCACGAATACCTTTCTTCTTATCTTTGCTACGTTTCAGAAAGAAACTGACTGTCATCGGGATAATAGGCCATACACAAGGAGTGAACAGAGCCAGCAATCCACCCAGGAAACCTGTCACGAAAATATAAATCCAGGACATATCTCCCTGAGTATGTTCCTCGCCCAGTGCCTGCAATTCACTGATTACCGGACGCCAAAGGTCACCGGAAGCTACAGCCGGTTGAATATCGGCATTTGCATCCATAGCAGAAGCAGGAACCAGTTCCATCATCGCAGCAGAGTCTTTGGACGCAGCAGGAACAGTTACCTCTTCCGCCTCTTTTGTCTCCGGCTTATCAACTTTGGCTACAGGAGTGGCCGTAGTTCCGGCCTTTGCTTCACCCGAAAACTTAAAAGGAACTTCTGTCGGAGGCAGACAACTCTCATCGTCGCAGGCTCCATATTCCAGATAACCTTCTATCGCATAAGCTCCACCAGTCAGCTTCACTTTCTGCACGAATTTGGCAGTATTCTCGAAATAGCGCACTTTCATTTCGAACAGTTTGTCGAAAGTAGCTATTTCCTTGCCGACAGGCTTCAATTTACCAACCAGTTCTACACCGAACTTCTTCTCCACATTAAATGTGGCAGAAATAGGTCCTCCGTCTCCAAGATCGGTAGAATAAACATGCCACCCTTTGTCAATGGCAGCTGTAAACACGATCTCCGCTTCTGTATCAGAAAGAGAGTTCAGTTCTGTTTTAAACTTTACCGGATCTTTAATCTGCGCCTGCAATGTATAGGCTACAAAGCTTAAAAGCAGAAAAGAAATTAATTTTCTCATTTTCATTATTGGGGGTTATAATTCATAATCCACGCATGCACGACTGTCCTTTGCTTCAGCTATAATCTTTCCGGCTGCCACATGATCAGGGTGTGTTGCATAGAACTTCACATCCTCCAGCGTGTCAAATTCGCTATAGAGAGCTATATGCCAAGCCTCTCCCGGATTCATATTCAGTCCGACTTCAATCTTACGGATCACTGAAATCTTAGCGGGGAGCGCTTCGATAGCTTCCTTAAATTTATTCATCACTACGAGTTTCTCCGCTTCGGGAACTTCGTCTTTTAACTTAAATAATACAATGTGTTTCACCATTACGTTGTTATTTTAATGAATTGTTTCTATATTTGTCTTGTCAATGCATTACATTACTAATGCAAAATTACTCTATTTGGTTCAAATAACACTATAAAGAGATGTTAATAATAGGAATAGCAGGTGGAACGGGCTCCGGAAAAACCACCGTCGTACGAAAAATAATAGAAAGCCTCCCCGTTGGAGAAGTAGTACTATTACCTCAGGATTCATACTACAAAGACAGTAGTCACGTGCCGGTTGAAGAACGTCAGAATATCAACTTTGACCATCCGGATGCTTTTGAATGGAGCTTGCTTTCCAAACATGTAATGATGCTGAAAGAAGGAAAAAGCATCGAGCAGCCGACCTATTCTTACCTGACTTGTACCCGCCAACCGGAAACCATCCACATCGAGCCTCGTGAAGTCGTCATTATTGAAGGTATCCTTGCCTTGTGCGACAAGAAGCTACGCAATATGATGGACCTAAAGATATTTGTAGATGCCGATCCCGATGAACGCCTGATACGTGTCATCCAAAGGGATGTCATTGAAAGAGGACGGACAGCGGAAGCTGTCATGGAACGCTATACCCGTGTTCTGAAACCGATGCACCTGCAATTCATCGAACCCTGCAAACGCTATGCGGACCTTATCGTTCCGGAAGGCGGCAGCAATGCGGTAGCTATCGATATATTAACAATGTATATCAAGAAACATTTGAAAAATGAAGAATGAAAGATAAAGAGTTCAGAATGAGTGCCAAGACACTGATCCTCCCCTTGTTTCTTATACTTTTGTGCTGTGTATTCGGATGCCGGAACAAACATCATACCGAAAAGAATGAAACAGCACACGATCTTCCACAGATTAAAGACAGTGGAGAACTGGTTGTGCTGACACTCTATAGCTCTACTTCATATTTCATTTATCGCGGACAGGAAATGGGATTCCAATACGAACTCAGTGAACAGTTCGCTAAAAGTCTGGGACTGAAACTCAGAATCGAGGTAGCCAGAAATGTCCGTGAATTGATTCAGAAATTACAATCAGGCGAAGGAGATATGATCGCCTACAACCTGCCGATTACCAAAGAATGGAAAGACAGCCTTTTGTATTGCGGAGAAGACATAATCACCCATCAGGTTATCGTCCAGCAAGGAAATGGAAAGCATAAACCATTGAAAGATGTAACGGAACTTATCGGCAAAGATATATATGTCAAACCAGGCAAATATTACGATCGCCTCGTGAATCTGAACAACGAACTGGGAGGTGGTATCCATATTCATAAGATAACGGGAGATAGCGTTACCGCGGAAGACTTAATCACCCAGGTAGCACAAGGTAAGATTCCCTATACCGTAGCCGATAATGATTTAGCCAAACTGAATAAAACTTACTATCCCAATCTGAATATCGATCTTTCTATCAGTTTTGACCAGCGTTCTTCATGGGCTGTACGAAAAGACAGTCCCGAACTGGCAGCCGCCGCCACAAACTGGCATAAA